>Ga0209061_1000537_pt1 | contig 91408 bp, 85 predicted proteins | sample Coa_R1_10_FD_187157 | JGI IMG/M metagenome (GOLD analysis project Ga0209061, IMG submission 187157) | Surface soil microbial communities from Centralia Pennsylvania, which are recovering from an underground coalmine fire - Coalmine... | ecosystem: Environmental > Terrestrial > Soil >...
TGCTGGTCACCGGGCGCAGCAAGCGGTCCATCGAGGACCACTTCGACCGCGCGTACGAGCTGGAGGAGGCGCTGGCCGCAAAGGACGACACCGAGCGCCTCGCGCAGGTGCGCGAGTCCAGCGAGCTCGCCGCCGTGCACTACGTGCGCCAGGGCGACCCGAAGGGGCTCGGCCACGCGGTGGCGTGCGCGGCGCAGCACGTCGGCGACGCGCCGTTCGCCGTGCTGCTCGGCGACGACCTGATCGACAGCCGCGACCCGCTGCTGACCAGGATGATCGAGGTGCGCGGCCGCTACGGCGGCAGCGTGGTCGCGCTGATGGAGGTCGACCCCGAGCAGGTCGCCCAGTACGGCTGCGCGGCGGTCACGCCGACCGGCGAGCCGGACGTGGTCACGGTCACCGGCCTGGTGGAGAAGCCGGTGCCCGGCGCCGCGCCGAGCAACTGGATCCTCATCGGCCGGTACGTGTGCGACCCGGCGGTGTTCGGCGTGCTGCGGGACACCCAGCCGGGCCGCGGCGGCGAGATCCAGCTCACCGACGCGCTGATGACGCTGGCCCGGCGCAGCCCGGCGGCCGGCGGCGGGGTGCACGGCGTGCTGTTCCACGGCCGCCGCTACGACACCGGCAACAAGCTGGACTACCTGCGCACCCTGGTCCAGTTCGCCTGCGAGCGGTCCGACCTGGCCGAGGAGATCGTGCCCTGGCTGCGGAAGTACCTGGACAGCCTGCCATGACCCAGCCTCCGGCCGCCCAGGCCGCCGGGCGGGAGCTGACCCCGGTCGACGCGCACCTGGCCGGCATCCTCGCCGCGATCAGCCCGCTGCCGCCCACCGAGCTGGGGCTGGCCGACGCGTACGGCCTGGTGCTCGCCGAGGACGTGACCGCGGGCCTGCCGCTGCCGCCGTTCGACAACTCGGCGATGGACGGGTACGCGGTGCACGTCGCCGACGTGGCCGCGGCGTCCGAGCAGGACCCGGTCACGCTCCCGGTCGTCGCCGAGGTCGCGGCCGGCGACACCGGGGCGTACGCGCTGGCGCCCGGGACCGCCATCCGCATCATGACCGGCGCGATGCTGCCGCACGGCACCGAGGCGGTGGTGCCGGTGGAGTGGACCGACGGCGGCCGGGCCAGGGTCGTCATCCGCGCCGCTGCGGACCGGGGCCACGCGCTGCGGCTGGCAGGCGAGGACGCCGGGGCCGGGGAGGTGCTGGTCGCCAAGGGCACCAGGCTGCGCCCGATGCACATCGCGGTCGCCGCGGCGGCCGGCCGCGGCAGCGTGCTGGTGCGGCCGCGGCCGCGGGTGGTGGTGCTGTCCACCGGCAGCGAGCTCGCCGAGCCGGGCCAGCCGGTCGTGCCCGGCCGGATCTGGGACTCCAACAGCTTCATGCTCGCCGCGGCGGCCCGGGAGGCCGGCTGCCTGGCCTACCGGCAGGCCATCGTCCCGGACAACCCGGACGAGGTGCTGCCCGCGATCGAGGACCAGCTCGTCCGGGCCGACCTGATGATCACCACCGGCGGGGTCAGCATGGGCGGCGAGCACGACGTGGTCAAGGCCGCGCTGCGGCAGCTCGGCAGCATCGAGTTCCGGAAGGTCGCCATGCAGCCTGGGATGCCGCAGGGGTTCGGCATGATCGCGCCGCCCGCCGCGGCGCCCGGGCAGGAAACGCGGCGCCGGCGCTTCCGGCGCGACCCGTACGAGCGCGCCGCGGCCGGCGCCCCGGCGCCGCCGCCCGACGAGCCGGTCCCGCTGTTCACGCTGCCGGGCAACCCGGTCAGCGCGTACGTGTCGTTCCAGGTCTTCGTCCGCCCGGCCATCGGCGCGCTGCAGGCCGACGACGGGCTGGGCCTGGAGACGGTGCGGGCCGAGCTGGCCGGGCCGCTGCGCTCCCCGCCCGGCAAGCGCTCCTACCTGCGCGGCGTCCTGGACCGGGCCCGCGGCCTGGTCACCCCGCTGACCGGCCAGGGCTCGCACCAGGTCGCCACGCTCGCCCAGGCCAACGCGCTGATCGTGGTGCCGGAGTGGGCGGTGCGGATGACGGGCGGCGAGACTGCCGACGTGCTGGTGCTGCCCTGAGCCGGCCGCCGCGGGCAGGACGCACGGCCGCGGCCGCGCTGCACCGTTCGTTCTGTATGAAAGTACTGTGAGGACATGAGCAGCGGGCTGACCCACGTGGACGCCGCCGGGCACGCGCGGATGGTCGACGTGTCCGGCAAGGACGTGACCGCGCGGTCGGCGTGCGCGTCCGGGCGGGTGCTGCTGTCGGCGGCTGCGGTCGCGGCGCTGCGGGCGGGCGAGGTGCCCAAGGGCGACGCGCTGGCGGTGGCGCGCATCGCCGGGATCGCCGCGGCCAAGCGGACGCCGGACCTGATCCCGCTGTGCCACCCGATCGGCCTGCACGCCGTCGGCGTCGAGGCGACGGTGACCGACCGGGGCGTGGACATCACCGCCACCGCCCGCACCGCCGACCGCACCGGCGTGGAGATGGAGGCGCTCACCTCGGTGGCCGTGGCCGGCCTGGCGCTGATCGACATGGTGAAGGCCATCGACCCGGCCGCGACGATCACCGACGTGCGGGTGGAGTGGAAGGAAGGCGGGAAGACCGGGCGATGGACCAGGCCGTGATCAGGGCGCTGGCGGTCACGGTCTCCAACCGGGCGGCCGCCGGCGTGTACCGGGACACCTCGGGGCCGGTGCTGGCGGAGCTGCTGCGTTCGGCTGGCTGCGCGGTGGTGGACGGGCCGCGGGTCGTCCCGGACGGCGAGCCGGTCGAGGCGGTGCTGCGGGAGGCGGTGGCGGCCGGCTACGACGTCGTGGTCACCACCGGCGGGACCGGGCTCACCCCCGGCGACCTGACCCCGGAGATGACCAGGCGGGTGCTGGACCGGGAGATCCCGGGGATCGCCGAGGCGCTGCGGTCGGCCGGGGCGGCCGCCGGGGTCCCGGCCGCGGTGCTGTCCCGCGGCGTCGCCGGGGTGGCCGCCCGGACGCTGATCGTCAACCTGCCCGGCTCGGCCGGCGGCGTCCGCGACGGCATGGCCGTGCTCGGCCCGGTGCTGGCGCACGCGGTCGCGCAGATCAACGGGGGCGATCATCCCCGGTTACCGATCGCGTGGCGCCGGCGGCGGCCACGAGGAATGATGGGATGGTGGGTCGCATGCGTGGCTGGCCGGCCACCCTCACCGAGCCCGCCCTGCTCGGCGAGCCGGTCACGCTGCGCCCGGTGCGGCTCGGCGACGCCCGCGCCTGGCGCGACATCAGGGTGCGGAACGCCTCGTGGCTGCGCCCGTGGGAGCCCACCAACCCGGAGACGCCGCTGTACCGGTCGAGCCTGGGCCCGTACGTCGCCATGGTCCGGGCCATGCGCCGGGATGCCCGGCAGGGTCAGGCGGTGCCCTGGGTGGTGACCTACGGCGGCCGGTTCGTCGGCCAGGTCACCGTCGGGTCGATCACCTGGGGTTCGGCGCGGTCGGGCCAGGTCGGGTACTGGATCGACGAGCAGTACGCCGGCCGGGGCATCATCCCGACCGCGCTGGCCATGGCCGTCGACCACTGCTTCGGCGTGATCGGCCTGCACCGGCTCGAGGCGTCCATCCGGCCGGAGAACCGCGCGTCGCGGCGGGTGGTGGAAAAGCTCGGCTTCCGCGACGAGGGCATCCGGGTGCGGCAGCTGCACATCGACGGGGCCTGGCGGGACCACGTCTGCTACGCGCTGACCGCCGAGGAGGTGCCGCACGGGCTGATGGCCAGGTGGCGCGGCGTGCTGCTGGCGTCGCGGTCCAACGCCGGCTGACGCGGTCCTGCCCCGGCTGAGGCCGTAGCCCCGTTTCTTCGCCATGCCGAACGAGCCGGTGCTGGCGGGGCCGCCGGACGCGAATGTCGCGACACACCGGGGCGGGTGCTCGTGTCGGCCCGGCTCAGCTATTACGTTGCGTCACGTGGGCGTGCGCACGGCGGCAGCGGCGTGCCCGCACCCGGAGGCCGCCACGCCCGCCGCCGAGCCGCCCGGCGCCCGCCACGCCGAGGGGAGGGATCAGTGAGCAGCGCGATCCTGTATGTCGCCATCGTGGCGATCTGGGCCTGCGTGCTCATCCCCCGCTGGCTGCGGCGTGACCCGCCGGCCGAACTGGCTCCGGATGAGGCGGCCGCGGACCAGGCCGGCGCACGAGACGCGGCGGACCAGGCCGGCCCGCGGGACGCGGCGGACCAGGCCGGCCCGCGGGACGCGGCGGACCAGGCGGGTACGGCGCGGCACCGGGACGTTGGCGCCGGTCCGCCCGGCGAGCGTCGCGCGGCGGCCGCCGCAGGCCGTCCCCGGTCCCGCCCGCCGCGCGACGTGGAGCACACCAGGGTCCTTTCCGCGCGGCGGCGGCTGCTCGGCATGCTGCTGGTGCTGACCGCCGGGTCCGGCGCGCTCGCCTACACCAGGCTCGCGGCCTGGTGGGTGGTGGTCCCCCCGTCGGTGATGCTGCTCGGCTACCTGGCGCTGCTGCGCGCGGCGGCCAACGCCGATGCCGAACGGCGGGAACTGCGGCGGGCCGCGGCCGCCCGTGCCGCCGCGGCCGCGCGCCGCCGGCCGGCCGGCGGCGGCCAGGTGCCCCGCGGCGCCGCCGCGGCTGCGGAGGTCATCCGCATCTCCGCCTCGCGCGGCCAGGCAGCGGAAACCGGCGGCGACCGGGGCCGCACCCAGCTCTACGACCAGTACGCGGACGCCAAGCTGCGCGCGGTCGGCGACTGAGCGGGCCCGGCCGGCGGCTGGACGGGAGCGGGCCGCGGCTGGGGAGCGGGCCGCGGCCGGGGAGCGGGCCGGGGCGTCAGGGCGTGGACGCCGGCCCCGGCGCCGGGTGGGTGGGCAGCAGCACCGGGGGCCGTGGCTGCTGGCTGAAGTCGAAGTCCGCGGCCAGGTTGCCGAGGATGGGCTCGTCCTCGCGGACGTCCGGGCGCGGGTCGGGGCGGCCGTCGGTCTTCGGGTCCAGCCGGGCACCGCCAAGGAAGTCGTCCTCGATGAACTTGTTGTACGCGTCGAACGACAGCACCTGGTGGTCGATGTAGCCCTTCCTGGCGTACGGGCTGATCACCAGGGCGGGGACGCGGAGGCCGTAGCCGTTCTGGTCGACCTTCGGCGGCACCACGTGGTCGTAGAAGCCGCCGAAGTCGTCCCAGGCGAGGAAGATCGCGGTGGAGTCCCAGTCCGGGCCCCGCATGATCGTGTTGATCAGGTTCGTGACGTAGGCCTGGCCGGTGGCCAGGTTCGCCGGGGGGTGGTCGCTGTCCGCCTGGGAGGGGGTGATCCACGAGACCGCGGGCAGCGTGCCGCGCTCGGCCGCGGTGTAGAAATCCGACAGGTTCTTGATGTTGCCGAGCTGGCCGTCGGCCTTGACGTCGGTGAACGACGGCAGCGGGTTCCAGATCGAGGGGGTGCCGGCGCCCTGGGCGACCGGCGCGCAGCCCGCCGCCGTCTCGTCCGGGTTGTCGTCGCAGTCGGGCTGGACGCCGCGTTGCACGTAGTAGGCCCACGACACGTGGTACTTGTGCAGCAGCCAGGTCAGGTCCGTCCAGGAGTAGGTGGCGAGCCGGGCGGCCTCGCCGCTGCCGCCGATCAGCCCGGCAAGCTCGTTCTGCTGGGCCGGGGTCAGGTAGCCCAGGCACGCCTCCGCCGCGGCGATGACCTTCTGGCTGGTCAGGTTGGCGCGCGCCGCGCCGGTGACGCCGTGGCTGGCCAGGCATCTGGTGAACGGCGGCGGCACGGTGCGCAGGATGGTGCGCAGCCGCTTCTTCAGGTGGGCATTGTTCTGCGCCGGGTCGTTCGTGCAGCTGAACGGGTTCGCGCTGGCGCAGTCCGCCGACCATTCGCTGACCAGGTACAGGTGGGAGGGCAGCGACCACGACTCGACCGGCTCGAACATGTGGTCCTGCAGCACGAAGTCGCGGGCGTAGGTCCAGTAGTTCGGGATCTCGCGGGCGTCGTGGTAGCCCATCACGTCCGGCGGGCTGGACGGGAGGCACGCCGGCGTGACCGGCCTGGTGGCGCCGCAGCCGCGGTTCGGCAGGTTCTCCGCGGAGGCGACGAACCCGTCCATCCTGCCGCCGTCGATGTCGGCCTGCTGGGCGGCGCGGCTGTGCGAGGCGCCGCCGTTGACCAAGCTGGGGTCATGGTAGGGCCGGTCGCACCCGTGCGTTCGGGGATCGGGCACGCAGACGGTGAACTGGCCGTTCTTGACCGGCAGGCCGTCCGCCCCCGGGTAGGTGCCGAAGAACGAGTCGAACGACCTGTTCTCCTGCATGATGACGACGACGTGCCGGATCTTGCCGATGCCCGGCGCGGACCGGCTTGCGGTTGCGCCCGCGGTCGGAGTCGCGGCCGGGGTCGGGGTTGCGGCCGTGGTCGCGCCCACCGTGCAGCCCGCGAGGCTCGCCGCGGCGAGGCTGACGGTGAGCACGAGCGCCGGCCCGCCGCGCCGGGCGGCAGGGCGGCCTGCTTCGGGACGGCGCGGCGCCGTGGATCGCACGTCTCTGCCCTCCAGGTCGCGTTTCTGCCCTCCGGGCCAGCGTTCTCTGCCCTCCGGGCAGCGTCTCTGCCCCTCCAGGTCGCGGCTGACGCGCTTCCATGGTAACATAGTTATCGTTATTCAAATAGTGACTGCTATGTGAATTCGGATGGAGCTTCGCTGGGCTGCGCCGCGGCGGTGTCGGGACCGGCCTCGGCCGCGGGCGGCATAGACAGCGGCGCGGATTTGCTAGGCTAGCTCAGGTTCTCGGGGCTGTAGCGCAGTCCGGTAGCGCACCTCGTTCGCATCGAGGGGGTCAGGGGTTCAAATCCCCTCAGCTCCACGCAGGTCACAGACCGTTTCCGATCACCGGATCGGCTGTTCGCGCGCTCCGTACAGCGCCGAAGTACAGCAACGCTAGCCATCGAGCTTCCTGCCCAGGCGCTTGAGCGCGCTCCTGGTCGTGGCTGACGGAACCTCGCTGTAGACCTCCATCGTCATGGCGATCTGGCTGTGCCGGAGAATCTGCATGGCGACCCGGGGATGTACGTCCAGGGCCACCAGGAGCGAGGCGCACGTGCGCCGGGTGTCATGGACCCTTATGCATCGGACCCCTGCTTTCCGGCATCGGGCGGCGAACTGCCGGTTGAAGTTCCGCGGCTCATAAGGGGTGCCGTAGGCGCTGGTGAAAACAAGCTCCGTGTCTTGCCAGGCATCCGTGGCCCGGCTCCGGTCGCCGGTCTGCCGCTCGGCGCGCAGCTTGAGCGCGGTCAGGCAGATGGCCGGCAGCGGGAGGACAGCGGCCGAGCCGGGCGTTTTGGTCTCACGATGGCGGATCTTGTGACCTGCTCGCTGGAGCTGCCACCGGATGTGGACCTCGGCGGCGTCGAAGTCGACATCGGCCCAGGTGAGCCCGAGTGCTTCGCCGCGGCGCAGTCCGAGGACGAGAATCAGTACGTAGGCGGCGTACAGCGGGTCCTGGTCGCGCCGGGCGGATTCCAGGAAGGCGCGCGCCTCCTCGACGGACCACCATTGCCGCTGGCGTTTCCGGGGACTGGGAAGCCGCACGACCGCGGCGACGTTGCGCGGTAGCAGCTCTTCGGCGACGGCATTGGCGAGCGCGGCGCGGAGCACGTCGCGGATGTCCTTGATTGTCCTGTCGGAAAGCATCTGGTGGCAGCAGGCATCGATCGCGCAGCAGCGGCGGCGGCCAGCGGGACGCGCAGCGTCCTTACCTTGGGCGCAGCACTGGCAGGTAGTGCGAAGCCGGTTGAGCCAGGTGCGGATGTCGCGGACCTGGAGCCGGTCGAGCCGCTTGGGGCCGAGCCCGGGGACGAGGTACAGGCGGGTGAGCAGGGCGTACCGTTCGGTGGTCTTGGGCGCAAGGTTTGGTTCGACGACTTCCCGCAGCCAGTACGCCAGGTAGCTTGCGAGCGTCGGCGTCGTCGTGGGCATCGGACCTTCCTTGGCCCGCGTCTGGAGCTTGATCCACTTCTCGTGCACCTCGTCGTGGGTCTTGCCGTACACCCACTTGCGCTTGCGTTCGCCGTCCGGCGTGGTCACCCAGGCGTAGGCGGCATAGCCATTGCGGTAGCGGAAGATCGAGGCTTCCCCGTTCCGGCGCTTGCTCACCTGGCCTGCTCTTCGACACGACGCCGGATGTACTCATCCACCCACTCGGGCAGAATGCGCCGGTAGGCCCCGTCCTTGACCGAGCGGATCTGCCCCGACAGGACGAGGTACTTGGTCTTGGTGAGCCCGTAACCGAGCATCTCCGCGACCTCGGCGGTCGAGTACCACTTGCGAGCAATAGCCGTGGTCACGTTGAACGTCTCCTTCCTCGGCTAGGCGGCTCCGGCGAACTCCTCGCGGGCGATCTGCTCGTGCTCGCGGGCGCGGGCGGCGGCGGACAGGGCGAGGAAGGCGTCGCCGGTGGTGAGCCAGCCGGTCCCGGCGTAGCTGAGCAGGGCCAGCCGCACGGGCGGCGGGCCGTCGGCTTCGCGTCTGGCGAGTGGCTGGCGGCGGCGGCGCCAGGTGGCGCGGGCGGCGCGCAGGGTCTTGAAGGTGACGGAGTAGCGGCGGGATTTGGTGAGGAAGTGGCCGCGGTAGCCGAGCATGTGCGCCCAGCGGCGCAGCGCCTGGAAGTCCGGGTGATGGTGGCCGCCGAGTTTCCAGCAGGCGCGGATGAGACGGCCCTGGTGGGTGGGGGCTGCCGCGTAGCCGGTGATGGTGGCCGCGGTGATGCGGGCGGCGGATAGCCCGGCTGGCTCGGCGGCCTTGGTGGCGTACTTGGCGAGGTACCCGGCGACCTGGCCGGTGGTGATCTGGCCGCTGGCGCTGATACGCACCGGCCGGATGTCGAGCTGTGCTCCCCAGCATATGTCCCAGCCGGTGGGCCTGGCCGGGTGCGCCACGGTGGCGAACCAGGTGGCGGCGGCGGTGTGCCGGATGGCGCCGGCCAGGTCGGCGGCGGTCAGGTGCGGCGGGGGCGGCAGCAGCGCGTCCGGGCGGGCCGGGTCATAGCCGTCGAGCCGGAACAGGGCGTGGAAGTGGATGACGCCGCGGGCCTGGAACTCGGCCACCTTGGCATAGGCCAGCTTGATATGGCCTGGCCTGGCCAGCTTGCCCAGGCGGCGGCGCAGCCCGATCGTGGTGCGCCGCCACAGCTCCGGGGCGTGCGCGTTCCAGGTGACCGCGGCGTCGTAGTCGTAGCAGTCCGGGCACAGCGGCCTGCCCAGGCAGGCGTCGTCCTGCTTGTGCCGCCGCGGGCAGGACAGGTGGCGGCCGTGCGGGCAGATCGTCTTCTTGCGGCGGGGGCGGCAGCGCAGCACCGTGCCGCCCGGCCCGGTGACCCGGGTGTGCACGGGGCCGAACGACGGGGCGGTGAAGGTCGCGAAGATCGCCGGGTGGGCGGCGACATCCGGGGGGATGCCCTTGCCGCCGTCGAGCCCGGCCTTGACCAGCTGGTAGGCGTCGCGGCGGTAGGTCTCGGCGCAGGCCGGGCAGACCGAGGCGCGGCGGGTGCCGCACGGGACGTACAGCACGCCGTCTGGCATGCTCCCGGTGTCGGCGCGGTGGATGACCTCGCCGGTGGCCGGGTCGATGCTGGTGATCTCGCCGGACAGCCGGACCGGATGGGAGCAGCCGCGGGCGGCGGCGGTGTGCGCCAGCCAGTCCGCGTAGCCGTCCTGGCCGGTGCGGGCGAGAAGCTCGGCGGCTCCGGGCGCGGCTCCCGCCCCCGGGCCGGGTGCTGGCCTGGGGGCGGTGGTCGCGGCCGGATCGGTCACATGCTGCCCTTCGCCGGGCAGGCGCCGGTGAGCTGGGCCAGCGCGAGCATGACCCCGGTAGGGTCGCCGATGGCCCGGGCGTACTCCAGGGCCTGCGCCACTTCCGCGCGCTCCTGGTCGGTGAACGGGTGGCGGATCAGGCAGTGGCAGTCGCTGCTGGCGGGGGTGGTCATGGGATCACCTCCGCGGTGAGCAGTTCGGCCCACCGGCCGGCGAACCACGCGTAGGTCTTGCCGCCGCGGCAGTGGTGGAAGGCGTGGTGGCAGGTCCGGCAGGGGCAGTGCCCGGGGAGGGTGGCGCGCAGCGCCTCCCTGGTGGTGGCCGCCGCGGGGTCGGCGGGCTTGGTGCAGTGCCGCCCGCAGCGGCGCAGTCCCTCGGTGCCGGGCGGCCACCTGACATCGGCATGGTCGGTCATGACGCCGCCCCGGCGGTGATCTCGCGGACCAGGACCAGGGCGCGGTGCTTGAGCGGCTCGGGCCGGATCAGGGTGCGGTTGAGCCGGGTCTCCCAGGACCGGGCGGTGCGCACGTGGTCCAGGTATTCGCCGGCGGCCTGGACCAGCCCGTAGGCGGTACCCGCGATCTGCTCGGTGGTCTGGGACTGGAACAGCAGCCGCACGGCGTTGCGGGCTTGGTCGATGTTGCGGGCCACCCGGTCGGTGATCAGCCCCTCGGGCGGGGCGGGGATGAACTCGGTGATGAACAGCTCCCGTTGCCTGGGCGTGATGGTGATGCCGAGCAGCTCGGTCGCGAGTTCGGTGTAGCGGGCCATCTCGGCGCGGGCGCCGGTGACGGCCTGGCGGGCCTCGTCGATGCGGTCGCGCCAGTTGGCCTTGTGCACGAAGGAGAAGGTGGTGCCGGTGCGCTCGCCTTCCAGTTCGGCGGCGCGGAAGGTGTTGGCGCACACGATCCGGACCGCGGTGGCGCGCAGCGCGCAGGCGGCGGCGCCGTCGTGCCGGTTGGTGATGGCCAGGTACGGCAGGGTCGGGGACGCGTCGCCGGGGATGGTGACCGGCTCGTCCAGGTAGGCCAGGCACCACACCGCCCGGCCGCCGTCGATGACGCCGGCGGTTTCCCACCTGACGTTCGGCTGGGCCAGGACGGCCTCGATGATCTCGCCCATCTCGGCGTGGTCGATGACGGCGTAGGAGTCGCGGTTGATGGACAGCACCGCCCCGGTGTCGGAGCGGCTGATGGTCTTCCACCCGTCGATCGGCTCGTAGTGCTCGGTGCCATCCGATTTGATGCCGGTGAGCGCGTAGACGGGGGCGGTGACTGGTTCCCAGTCCAGCCCGGCCAGCGTGCGGGCCTCGGCCCAGCTGCCGGGGTAGTCCGGCAGCACGGTGCCCTGCCGGTGCCAGGGCATCTGGCGGACGCTGAACATGGACTCGATGTCAGCAGGCATGATCGTTCGTTCCTTTCAGGCGTGATGGGTACGTGCCCGCCCGGCCAGGTGACCGGGCGGGTGCCGGTCACCGTGGTGACCGCGGGATGGCGGGGTCAGCCCCGGCGCCGCCTGCCTGTCATCCGGCGTCGCCGCCTTCGACGACGGCCAGGTGCTCGCGGCGGTGCTGGCTGCGCAGCCGGGCCGCGTGCCCGGCCAGGGCGATGATGTCCTCATCGGACAGGTAGGCGGACTTGACCCGCTGCGGGATGCCGTCTTCGGCGCGCAGCCAGGACACGCCGCGGGCCTGCGGGTCGATCTCGGTGGCCGAGTAGCCCTTGTCGGCCCAGCCGTGGCCGAGGATGGTGTCAGAGGACGCCTCGGTGGAGCAGCGGAACGCCCACCGGTAGCCGAACAGGTCCCGCAGGCTGGTGGGCACGATGTCCGCCGATGGCCGCTGGGTGGCCTCCACGGGGATGATGCCCGGGGCCCGGCCGCGGGCCACGATGTCACGGTTGAGCGCGTTGAACTCCTTCTGCTGGGCCGCGGTGCCGACCGTGGCGGAGAAGTACGCCAGCTCGTCCACGATCACCAGGTAGACCGGCCAGCCCATGTCCCGGGTGATCTTCCGCTTCTTGTGGTCCAGCAGCCACTCGGTGCGCTCGTCGATGCGGGCTTGCAGCCACTGCAGCGTGCCGATGGCGTCATCCATGGACGGGCCGATGAACCGCTCGGCGCACTCCCGCCACAGGCCCAGCTCGACCCGCTTGCCGTCGACCAGGATCAGCTGGCAGTCCGGCGACAGAGCGCCGTGCGCGGTGATCAGCTGCAAGGCGACGGACTTGCCGCTGCCCGGCTCGCCGCCCACCAGCATGTTGCGCTCGGCCAAGGTGACCAGCACGGCCTGGCCGATCTCGTCGATGCCCAGGTGCACCGGCTCCCAGACCGACCGCGGCGCCGGGGCCAGCACGGCGTTCATGACGGCCTGCTCCGGGTCGTTTCGTGCCCGCACACGGAGTGCTCGCCGGTTTCTTCCTGGCAGGCGATACACAGCCCGCAGTCCGGCGGGATGCCGAAGAACGCGCCGCCGCAGCGGGCGCAGGTCCATTCCTCCATGAGGTCTCACCTCCCCCGGTGAGCAGCAGCAGCGGGGCAGGTCCCCGGGTTCCCCTCCCGGGGGACCCGTCCCGCAGCCGTGTGATGAGAGCGGATGCTTAGCTGCGTGCTGGCGTGCGCCGCAGCCAGCGGGGAATGCTGGCCAGGAAGCGGCCCGCCAGCGTCCGCACCCCGGTGTTGCCGGTGGCGCCCGGAGCGCGGTCCAGCACCGTTCCGGGGATGATGCGCGGGCTGACGTGCCGGCCGGCGTGCAGGGTGTCGCGCCGGATCACGTCGATCGTGATGACCTGGGAGCGCTGCTGGTCACGAGTGACACGCGCATCCCGGGCATAACATGCCGAGCGGATTTCCTCGGTGCGGTCTTCGAAGTCTTCCGCGCAGATGCCCGCGCGGCACCACACCCAGGCGCGTTCCCCGACCTCGGTCGGAGTGATCCGCAGGATCAGCGGGAGCAGCCCGGTGCGGGTGTGCAGCCGGGCTTCCCAGCACAGTCGCTGCAGCCGGTGCCGGGTAACCAGGCACCAGAACCGCCGGGCCAGGTACCGGCGTGTGGCCGGGATGACTCCCGCGGCGGTACCGGCACCGGTCAGCACGAGCGCCGCCAGGGTCGCGGCGAGGACGTGGATCAGCCAGCCGGTAACGGTCAGCACGCCCGCCGACGCTGCCAGTTCAGTGCGCCACCGCCAGATGGCCCGGGCGATGATCCCGGCGGCGGTACGGCGGGGCTGCCCGAGCAGGGCATCCATCAGGTAGGCGCTGTCCCGGTCGCCCCGGCTTCGTGCCCGGGGCATCAGGCCGGTCCTGCCTTGCGGCTGTCGTGCGCCGGGGTCATGACCCGGCTCGGCTCGATCGCCTCCGGCGGCCCGGTCCCGGCGGCGGCTCGCCGGCTGGTGCCGAGCTGGCGCAGGCGGCTGCCTGCCTGCCGGATTACGGGCCGGACGACGGCGCGGTAACGTGCCCTGGCGGCATGCCAGGAAGGCACCACCACAACGGCCTGCTGCTGGCTGGCGGCGGGCTGGCTTTCCCTGCGGTTCCTCGGGACCAGGACCATCGTCCAGAAACAGGCCACGGCGACGGTGAGGATCGTGAACATCGCGCCGGTTTCGCTGGTGCCGAACCAGCGCCAGGCCAGCGAATACATCCAGTCACCAGCCAAGACGCCGAACGCGGCGTAGGCGTAGCGGTGCCGCTTGTACCAGGCCAGGGCCGACCCGGCGGTGAGGATGGCCGCCCAGTTCAGCGCCCATCCGCCAAGATGGGTCATCCTGGCATCGAAGGTGCCGAACACGACCACGAAGCAGGCCGCAGCGGCGATGAACAAGTGCCCGGTTCCATCCCGGACGGTGGTCTGACGGCGCCGCGGCATCACAGCCACCACCGCTCGAGATCGTCGTAGTCGTCCGGAATGACCCGCATTGCTTCCCCGGCGTCCATCACCGGCCGGAACTCGATCATCGGCCGGATGCTTACTGGTCCCCGCCACCACGGGTCGCAAGGCGCGGAACGGATCGCCTTCCCGTACCTCTTGATGGCCTGGCCGAATCCGGCCTCCAGGGACCTGACGGCCCCGGTCACTGGTCGCGCCTTTCCAGCGCGGCGTTGAGGATCCGCTCGACGAACCGCGGGTCCATGCCGTTGGCCACCGCTTCGGCGAACAGCCCGGCCGCATCCGGGGCAGGCTGGCCCGAGGCCGGTGCGGCGATGGCCGGGGGGCTGGCCGGTCCGGACCGGACCAGCGTCAGCGGCGTCATGGCCTTGCGCCGGGCGTGCCAGCGGGCCACGCAGACGGTGACGGTGGCCGCCACGGCGGCAGCGAGGATGCTGCCCAGCGCGATCGCGGTGATCTCGATGATGTCGATGACGACGTGCCAGATGGCCCGGATGATGCCATAGCTGGCGGCGGCCAGCACCAGCAGGCCGAGCACGATCACGGGGCCGTCCGAGCCGCTCGAACCGGAGCAGCAGGGCGGCTTACACTTGGACATGCCATGCACCTCTTTCCTTTCAGGCGTGATGGGTGAGGGTTCAGCTGGCCGGGCCGGGCAGGAGGGATAGGCCCCTCCTGGCCCGGCGCGACTGGCAGGTCAGTTGGTTGACAACGGCGGCACGACCACCGATTTGACGGTCAGCCCGCCGGAGCTGCGGGCGGTCATGCCCAGGATGTGGATCGCGGCTCTCATCGACAGCCGCGCCACCTTGATCATCGCCGCGATTGCGGCGTCCTCGCTGAACGCCTCCGGGTCGGCGTACAGCAGGTCGTTCACCTCATCCAGCGCGGCCCCCAGCTGTGTCAGCTCGGCGCAGGCCCGGTTGCCCAGCTCGGACAGCGGGTCATTCTGCGCCTGGCGCTGCCAGCTGATCAGGTCATCGCTGACCAGGAAGCCGCCTTCATCGGATGCAGGCATACCATGCCTCCTTCCTGTGCCAGTGATCCGGCACAAGCCTCGCCGTCAGAACGGCGGCTCTTCGTCCGGGTACGGGTCATCGCCGCGGGGTACCGACACCGCGACGCTGTCGGCCAGCGACCTGAAGTAGCCCAGCGCCATCGAGGCGCAGTCGTGCGCCTCGGCGACGATCCGGCCGATCTCGGCGTAGTCCAGCGGCTGGCTGTTCTCGGCGCCGCTCCAGTCGGCGTAGCGGGCAGTCACCTCGGCGTTCACCTTGCCGACCAGGTGCCCCGCCTCGTCCAGGCAGTCCCTGATCAGGTTCGTCAGGTGATAGCACTCCTCCTCGCGGGCACGGGCCATCCCGTGCTCGCATTCCTTCCTGCCGCCATCCGCGGCAGTCTTGTCGTCGCCCGCCGTGCTGGCGGTGCTGGTTGCGGTCATGGGGACCGTGGTTCCTTCCGTTGCGTGATGGGATTCGGGCACGTGCCGCGAAGCGGACTGCCCCGCGCGGCACGCTCAGGCGGCCGTCAGCCGCCAGATGCAGGCTCAGGCAGCCTTCGGCTGCGCGCTGGGCACGATCGAGCTGGCCCGGTACGCCACGCCGGAGCGGCCGTTGTTGGTCCACGGCACCGCCTCGAGTTCCCGGACGATGACGGGCTGACCCGCGATCACCTTGGGCTGGTCACCAGTCACCGTGACCCGGATCACCTCACCGCCGGACTCGTCCAGCGCGAAGACCTCCACGACCCACTGCGGGGCACCGGTCGCCCGGTCGGTCTTCTGCTGCCGGTTACCCAGCTCCATCTTCGGCTCGGCAGCCTTGCACACCGTGAACGTCACTCCCGTGGTGTCCACCATCAGACGCATGACACGTCTCCTTCCATTTCGCCCTCCTCCTGGGGGCTTGTGCGGCTTTGGCCGTGTGGCCAATGACGGGACCAGAGTGCCGTGATCATTTGGGTACAACTAGTGACACGCCGGATGGCAGAGCGGACAACCGCGTGACATCCGCGTGTCACCAGGGCATGTCACCGTGTCCCGATCGGTAAGACTGGAACGTAGGCACGTCCCGAGGGAGAAGGCGTCATGACCGACGATCGGCCCGCGTGGGCCCGGCGGATGACCAACGAGCGCAAGGCGCGTGGCTGGAGCCAGGCCGAGGCCGTCAGGACCATGCGGATGCACGCCCCGGTCAAGCCTGCCGGTGACAGCGGGAAGCTCACCGAGCTGCCCGACAATGCGAGCCTGCTGCGCATGTGGAAGCGCTGGGAGAACGGCGAGGTGACCCCCAGCGACTTCTACAAGCCGATCATCGCCGCCACGTTCGGCACCGTCACCCACGCGTTCTTCCCGGTTCCGCCCCGGCGCGACAATAACTCCGTGCTGGCGGTCGCCGGCATGGATACCTTGGAACTGGTCAGCCGCATCCAGCGCTCCGACCTCGACAATGCCACTCTGGACGGGCTGCGGATCATGGCCGACCAGCTTTGTTCCGAGTACCCGTTCATGCCCAGCGACCAGCTGCTGACCGAAGGCCGTGCCTGGCTACGCCAGATCACCCAGTTCCACGGCCAGCGGCTGACCCTCAGCCAGCACCGCGAGATCCTGGTGCTCGCCGGCTGGATCGCGCTGCTGATCGCCTGCGTCGAGTACGACACCGGGAACCGCCAGGCGGCCGAGACCACGCGCCAGGCGGCGCTGTCGCTGGGGACCGAGGCCGACCACCCGGAGATCAAGGCCTGGGCGCATGAGATCAGCGCCTGGATCGCGCTGACCAGCGGCAACTACCACGGCGTCATCACCGCGGCCCAGGCTGGCCGCGACAACGCGCCGCACCACGGCGTGTCCGTCCAGCTCGCGGCCCAGGAAGCCAAAGCCTGGGCGCGCATCGGCGACCGGCGCCAGACCGAGGTCGCCCTCGACCGCGGCCGGAGGCTGCTCGAAGCCTTGCCGTACCCGGCCAACCTGGATCACCACTTCGTGGTCGACCCGACCAAGTTCGACTTCTACGCCATGGACTGCTACCGGCACCTGGCCGAGGACCGCATGGCCTCGACGCTCGCGGCCGAGGTGATCCAGGCCAGCACCGACTTCGACGGCACCGAACGCGCCCCGATGCGGCTCGCCGAGGCCAAGATCACCCTCGGCGTCGCGGCGGCCCGCGAAGGAGACCTGGACGCCGCGGTCCACTACGGCCAGCAGGCACTCACCGGCCAGCGGAAATCACTGCCGTCCCTGCTGATGGTCAGCCGCGACCTCACGAGAGTCCTGCACGAGCGCTACCCGAACGAAGACGCCACCGCGTCCTACCTCGACCAGCTCCACGCGCTCACCGAGCACTCCATCACGCCCAGTCTGACCAGCTGAGAAACGCCGCTACGCAGTCAGCGGCGCGTCAGCCTGCCTGGTGACCAAGCTGTCCAGATATCTGCTGTCGCCAGACACCACGGGAACCACGATCAGCTCAACCGGCTCCTCGTACTCGCCCAGAATGCGCTTCACCAGGTCATGCATCCGGCCGCCGGTACTCAGCGCAGTCACCAGCCACTTACCGGCATCCTCATCGAGATGGCCGTTCCAGACGATCGAGGTGACCGGGCCGGAGACCGTGCCCGACACCGTGACGCGCTCCGCGACCAGCCTGCGCAAAAGCGCCCGTGCCGATTCACGATCCTCAAGGAGCGCTTGCACCTGATACCACTGCACGCCCACAGCGTCCCCCATCGGCACGACGCGGACAACCTTGCGTCCGCCTCGGCGCTCCAGCCGAGGCGGACCGCTCAGGCGAGCCTGGAACGTGCCGGAACGGCTTGTGAGAACTTTCTGTACGTCTTCAAGGGCGCGCGCAGCGCGCCGCGCGCCTGACGGCGCGAGACCGCGCACGCGGCCAGCGGCGGGAGCTGGCGCACACAGCAGAAAGCGGGCGCGACGCGCCCGCGGGAAGCTCACCGCACTCGGCGGCGGCCGCTCGCCTTACCGCTGCCGCGGACGGCGGCGGCCGCCGAGGCACCGGACCACGGGCAACTCGCCGCGCCAGCCGGGCGCCCCACGCCGACGGCCGTGCGCGGCCATCCTCCCGGCGCGGCCATTGTCGAAGCCGAGCAAGATCACCGTCAAGGCCGGCTGTGCACGCAGGACAACCGGTACCGGTCAAGACGACCAGGCGCAGGTACACGCGAAGCCAACCTTGACCGTGATCTTCCATCGGTTCAATCAGGCACCGGTCGGAAGGATGGCCAGGACCGGACCCACCCTGGATCCAACCGACCGCCGCAACCGGCAAAGCTACGGGCAGGGGTGTCCCTGGTACCCTTGCCGGATTGTGCTTCGGGTGGCGGCCGCTGGTCGCCCTGTCCCCGGATGAGTTCGGCCTGATCAGCCTGTATGAAATCACTTGTCGCACCCAGGGCGGGAAAGCCCGGGCGGGACAAGCCGAATGCCGGCGGAATGGATGAGTACGAAGCCAGGGTGGTGGCGGTCAGCCGGCATGTCGATCATCTGCTCAATCACGTAGGGTTATCGGCCCGGCCGGGTAGCCAGCCAAGCTCCCTGAACAGTTCCTCGGCAGGAACCCCGAGCAAGTCGGCGAAATCGCGGATCAGCTCCGGCTGCGGATTCCTGCCATGCTGAAAGACGTTCCGTACCGTGTAACGCGATGCCCCAAGTGCGTGCGCCAGGTCATCCAGCGATCCCCGGTACCGCTCTCTCATCTGGCGAAGTCTTTCGCGTTTCTGCTCGCGTCTCAGCGACCGTGTTCGCGGCCGCGCGGGATGCGGTTGAGGCGGGCGAACACCCTCAACGGCTCGGCGCCAGGCGTTATCCCAGTCATCCCATTCGCGCTCAGGTGCTCCGCACGCCCTCACGAAAGCCCGAACGGCGTGCAGGGTAGGCTGGCGTTGGCGGCCGAGCAAGTAGTAGATCGCGCTGCGTGACAGGGAGTAGTCCCGGTTTTTGGCTGCCCTCCTGGACAGCTCCGCAAGCGAAAGCCTGCCCGTGCGATCCCGCAGGGACCAAAGGGCATCCACAAGCTCGTAAACCGACTTCACCTGGTGAGGGTATGCCGCCGTCCGCCATGGCCGCTGGGGCGTCGTGCCTGGCCGGTAAGGTGCTGGCTGCGGTAGTGGCCTGGACTTGCGCCGGGCAGCAGCCGCGTCTTCGCGGAGCCGCAGGGCTCGCTCTGTCCTTGCTCCGCACGCTTCCAGGTATGCCAGCACGGTCGACCGCGATGGCAGGGTGCGGCCGTCCGCGGCCCGCTGCAACGTGACCCTTGGCCGCCCTGTCCGCTCTGCCATCACCCGGTAGGTGAGACCCCTGCGGCGTTGCCGGGCTGCCCGCAGGAGCAGCGCGAGGTCTCGCAGGGGATCACCACTGGGCTGCACGGGCTGCTCATGCCTGCCCACGGCAGCTACCCGCGGGCGATCGCGGGATGATGTCCCGGCTGCCGGGCCACGGAGATGCCTACAGCACTCGCGGCAGTCACGACCTCGACCGCCGATGAGGCAGACACACCCGCGACCACCAGCATCGCGACGACCAGGATGATCACGATGACTACTCCCGCCGTCCAGCGGTCTCGCTCGGTGACCACGCAGAGATCCATCTGAGCTCCTTCTGTTCGGGCCGGTCTGCAGGTCACGTGACCCAGCCGGCCGCCCTCGGATGAGCACCATCGTGCGGTATCCGGCGGCATGCTGAGCCGTCCGCCCGCCCGCAGATGAACCAATGTTCAAGGGCTATTCCGCGGTCGAGGTTTTTCCTGGATACCCCGAGGTCAACGGTACTTTAAGGAGCAAGGATTGGTTCACTCCGCTACGGGACAAATCGGGCGCGTCCAAGCTGGTCCAAGGTTGCGTCGACCGACTGCGCCGAGGCTGCCACTGACTCCAGCGGCACGCGTAACCACGTTCCGTCACTATCATTGACTTACCGAGTTGCGAGGCCATGGCAGGTAGTGCAGCAGCAAAGTGCAGCAACCAAGCCGACCTACGTCTGGCCCATAACGGCCCGGTAAATGCCTCTGAACTGCCTAAACGACCCTCAGCGACCGTTATGCAGCTAGTTTGCATCCAGACGGTCAGTCTCGTCTCAGGAGGAGCGAACTGCGATCCGCTGTCGAGTTGAACGCATTGAGATCGAGCCCCACTCAGCCGGGCGGCCGATCGTAAAGCCTTGGACGGAGACGCGAAGGGTTGCTCAGGAGCGCCAGCTCTTGATGATGGTCGCATTGAACGTGTCCCCAGGCCGGTGAACGAGATAATCGCGCGCCAAGCGGACTTGCATGGCGTTGTATGAGTCGACCTCGTCGTCCGTAATCGAGCGCATTCCATTTGGCGGGCCAACGGAGATCAGGAGCCGTGGAGTAAGCGGCATGACGACCTCATCGGCTCGGTCGATAGGCACGCCGGGGCCGGCGTAACCTGTCGCGCGGTCAATCGTGATGGCGGGGAGATCGCCGAGGAGGAACTCCTTGGACGCGCTGGCGGGGGTCAGGATCTGGATTCCCCTGGTGTCGAAGCGGTCGCAGACTTTCTCGAAGAGCCGCTGGACACTCAGGCGGAACAGGCCGCCTTCCTCGTGCAGCTTGATGAGACGGCCGAAAACGGCCTCGGCGCCGAGGCGCAGCGCTTCCGGCCCGGCGGGCTCCAGTTCATACCTCTGCCGGAATGCCTGAGCAGCAAGTTCCGTGTCGGCGGCCAGGACGTTGATGCGATTCTTCAGCGCGTCGGCAAAAGACTGGTTGTGGACTGTGAGCGTCTGCGGGTTACGAACAAAGTGCAAGGCGACGGCGTATCTCAATGTGTTGGCATGAGCCGGGCTGCCCAGGGCGGTGCCGTTGAGCGCGGCAGTGATGGCCTGGCGCAGCCGGGTCTCGACCGTATGCCACAAATCTTCCGTTGCCTGGCTGTCCACCGGGACGAAGTTCTCGACGTAGCCCACATCCTTCGCCTTGGCGAATGCGTATTGCCCTGCGGCGAGATCGAAGTATGTCAGACCTCTGCCGCCCGAAAGGACTCTCCCGACGAAACGGCGCAAGACGAGCTCGGAGATTATGTGCTGGCGCTCCACCGTCGGCCTGGAAGTCGATACGGCTTCCTCTGCCTTACGGACAAGTTCGTGCAAGCCGGGGACCCCTGGGCTGAAAGTTCCGAGCGCGGCGTCGAGAGCAGCGATATGCTGCCGGACATAGTCGGGGCCCGCGCCCAGGATGGCCAGGAGTGACTCTGCGCGCCCCCGGCCTTGATCCGCGGCGAGAACGTCCCGGAGCAACCGAATGGCGGACGGAAGGTTGGTATTCATCGTCATCGTGTACGAGGATACGGTGATCTGCAGGAACCCGAGGGGAGTGCGAACATAGAAGTTAGGCACTGCTCCGCGGATCAGCCGCTTTACCCTGTGCCCTAGACCCGTGGCCACTACCACCATACCGCTCGGCGGGTGAGTAACTAAATGAGTAACAACAGCCACGCCCACCAGCGGACACCGGCGGACGCCCACGGACGGTGCGAGGCAGGCCAGGCAGAGTACGTGTGAAGTAGATCGCATCGCGCGTTGGCTTCGGGACGAAGAGACCAATGGTTCGGCAAGCCTTCCCCTCAACGCCAAGCTTACGCTTCGCCGTACCTGGCTCGGGCCCGGCCCGGAGACGACCCGCCCGGTATCGACCACCTGGTCCACGACGACGTGAGGCGGGAAGGTGCACAGGGACTCCCCCATTCCCGCCGCCTGGCAATTATGGGTCACCTCCACCGGGCGTCAAGCCCGTCTGTGCCTGCCGGGCAGCCACGACCGGTAAAGGTGCCTGGTCAACGCACACGCGAAGACGGGCTTGGCTCCCGTCTCCAGCTCCCGTATGTGGCGGCGATCATGGGAATGAGGGAGGTCTGGCATGGGACCACCGGCCAGGTACGGCCCGGACACCTCGACGTGCCCCAGGCCGGGCGCCGTACAGCAGAGGAGTACAGCAACGCAGGCGGCCGGGAACGCCTCCGGCAAGCCGCCACCGAACGACGACCTGCCCCAACGACCACCAACGACCGCGCCACCGAGAGTTCGCATCGAGGGGGTCAGGGGTTCAAATCCCCTCAGCTCCACGCAGGTCACGGCCGGTTCCGATCGTAGGACTGGCCTTCTTGCTGCCAGGTGCAGCAGCAAGGTACAGCAGTCGCGTTCGGGAGGCGAGCTGGCGGCACCTGTCGAGCACCCCTTGGCAGTCGTGCTCGATCACCTGGTGCACGAAGAACGCGAGGTGCTCCCCCTCATCGAGCGGCACCTGACCCGGCAGCAGCGGCGCGCGTTCCTGCACAAGGAACCGGCCCGGCGCTCGCCGCGGGAACGGCCCGAGTTCGTGGCCTGGATCCTCACGACGTCGGCCAGCACGACGCCGCGGCCGTTCTGACCGAGATGCCGCCTCCGGCTCGATCTGCCGCAGGGTGCTCCGGCCCTGATACGACGCACAGCAGCGCCGACATCCGCAGCGCCTTCGCGACTCGTCCGCCAGCGAACCGGGTGCAGGCCCGCTACGTTACCTATCGTGAGTCTTAGCTCTCTTTGCGCGATCTGGTAGCTACCGGGCGATGAAAAGGTCTCGTGGGTATCGACCGTCCCGATGACGCTGACGAGCCGTCCAAGCGCCCGGCCGACCGCTCCAACGGACCTGGTGACGGTGGCGAGTCGGCCGATCGGCATGGCGGCGTCCGGAGCGAGACGCGCTCCCGCCAGGAGTACTACGAAGACCTGTGGGTCGGCGCTGCGAAAACATCGCGTACCGAGCCCCGTGTAACGGCTGACCCGGGAGCGGCAGCCGAACGGGCTGCCAACGGAAAGCCGTGGGATGAGGTAACCGGGTGGTCTCGCCGGGTGTGGGAGGAGTATCAACGCAAGTGGCCCCCCGGGGAGCGCGGGTCGGCCGACCGGCCCGGCAACGAACAGTTCGACCAGGAGTGTGACCAGATCGCTCAGCGGGAGAAGGACAAGATCTCCCCCGCGCTGCATGAGATAGAGAGCCGCGATCCCGATCGCCGCCTGGTCGGCTTCGAGCATCGCCTGAAAGACCGCGACCGCACCAAGGAAAAGATCACTGAAGCCATTGAACAATATGGTCGTTCGCCGAAGGAAGCTCTTTCGGATCTCCCTGACGCGATCCGCTACACGTTCGAGTACGAGGAAGCCCGCTACTCTCAGGGCGCCAGGGCCGACATCGGACGTCTGAAAGATTACGGTTTCAAGATGGTTACCCTCAAGAATTTCTGGCGTGACGAACAATACAAGGGGATCAACAGCCAGTGGGTTGACCCGGATTCCGGCCAGCGCTTTGAGGTGCAGTTTCATACGCGGATCAGCTTCGAGGCCAAGCAGGTCACGCACCCCGCCTACGAGCGGCTCCGGTCACAGCCGAAGCCCGACGAGCTTGAGACGATGGTGTTGAGAGCGTTCCAGCGGGAGGTATCTGCCGCGATCCCGATCCCGCCCGGAGCGGCGGACGTTCCCGACTATCCGGTGAGAGGACGAAATGCCAGATAGAGTCACCTATTACGCCGTCATCGATGAGCGGAGCAGCCGCGAGCAACCTGCCGGCCTGTTCCGACGGATCTACACGGAGGCTGGCGGCCTGCGCGACGAGGCGTTCACCACGAACCTGGTTTGGAAGCGCAGCTGGTCCCTGATTTCAGCCGAGCGCGGCGACCTGCAACGCGAGTTCGTCGAGATCGGCGAGGAGGAGGCGAACCAGGTCATGGAGCAGCTCCGGTCCAGGTGGACCGGAGCTGGCCACAGCTAGCGGCCGTTACCTGTTGACCCGGCGAGGACCCTGCGCAGGGTCTCGGCGAACTGGTCCGGCTTGCCCATACCGCCGTACTCGCCGCCGAGGAACCCGTCGTGGCCGCCGGGGAACGTGACCGGCGCGATCCCGAGCCGTCCGGCCACCGCCACGGCCGCGCGCCCGGCTATCTGCTCACCCGATTCCTCGCCGACGCCGATGACGATCCGGGTCGACGCGGCGCGGAGCGCGTCGAAATCGTGCCGGTAGCTGCTGCACGAGACCATGTTCTGCCCGAGGAGCGGGTCGTCCCGGGAGCCGTCGTCCTCGGCCGACAACCCGAACGAGGCCGGATCGGGACCGGGCCGCCCGGCGTAATCGGATGGGAACGGGCCCTGGTAGCTCGCCAGCGCGATGAACTTCGCCATCGCTGGACCGAACCCGCTGCGCCGGTACGTTCGGTTGATGTCGGTGCACGCGGCCAGGGCCGCCTCGCGGTCCGGCAGTTCCGCCGACGCCGGCGGCTCATGCGCCACCAGCGTGCGGACCTGTTCGGGGTGCTTGGCCACCAGCACCAGCGCGTTGACCGCGCCGCCGCTGCTGGCGAAGATGTCCACCGGCCCGGCGCCCAGGGCGCCGATCAGCCGGTGCAGGTCGTCGGCGTGCTCATCCGGCGTCGTCTCCGCGGCGCCGTCGGTCCGCTTGCTGCGCCCGGCCCCGCGGGGGTCGTAGGTCACCACGGTGCGGTCGGTGAAGTGCCCGGCCAGGGTGACGAATCCGTCGGCCCCCATCGGCGATCCGATGATCAGCAGCACCGGCTCGGCGCTGGAATCGCTGCGGCGGATGTCGTAATGCAGCACGGCTCCCGCCGCGTCCAGGGTGTACGACTTCGGCTCGGTCATGGCTGCCCCTTTCGGCGCTCGTTACCGGTAACGACGCTGCACGCCTGGCACACTCATCGGGGCCGGCCGGACCGGGGGCCGCCACTCGGAAGGCGACGGCGGCGCCCCGGCCAGGCACTCCCAGGCGACCACGCCGAGGGAGTACGGGTCGCTGGCCGCCGAGCGCACCGGTACCTGCGCCGGCCGCCCGCAGGCGGCACCCAGTCCACTGGGGCCGTTTCTCACGCTATGCATCCGGTCGCGAGCCGGCGCACGGCCGGGGACGATGGTGCCATGGACCTCCAGACACTCACTGACAGTCCGCGCAACGAACGCGGCAGCGGCCAGGTGTCGCACCTGCTGCTCGCCCCGGGGCAGTTCGGTTCCCGGCGCCTGTGCGTCACCTGGGTGGAATGCCTGCCGGGCAGCCAGCAGGCCCGGCACCGGCACCCGGCCCAGGAGCAGGCGTATGTCATCATCCGCGGGCAGGGCCAGATGCTGCTCGGCGACGAGGAATGCACGGTCGGCGAGGGCACGCTGGTGTTCGTTCCACCCGGCACCGAGCATGCGATCCGCAATGCCAGTCCCGATCCGCTGGTCTACGTGTCGGCCACGGCGCCGCCGTTTGCCGCGGCGATCTCAGGTCGCACGTGGGAGCCGCGCGACCTCGCAGGCAGCTGAGCAGGGGCGACCACCCCAGCAAGGGCACCAGATCGCGGCATCCGGGAGGCCAGCACGGCGGGTCCGTCGAACCGAGCCGGGCCCGCCGCTACCACGTCCCGCGGGGACGCCACCCGCACCCTCGGCGCGCCGCTCGCCCTACGCGACCACGTCAGCACCGTCTGCAGCCCGTCCCGGTCGCTGGCGCCGAGCGGAAGGATCAAAGGCGCCGCCGGTCCGTTACCGTGTAACGCGATCGGCTGGTGTGGCGGTCTGCAGGCGAGGTAGGAGGTCGTGCGTGCAGTCCCGGCCCGGCCTGCGCCGGGTCCTCGCGGCCGGTGAGCACCGGATGCGGCTGGGAAGGGAGCCGACGTGTTGGTTTTGTCAGGTACCGGGGTGCAGCTCGCGGGCAGGTACCGGCTGCAGGAACGGATCGCGGCCGGCGGGGTCGGCGAGGTGTGGCGGGCCGCCGACACGGTGCTCGGCCGGACGGTCGCGGTCAAGCTGCTGCGGCCGGAGTACGCCGACCACGCCGAAACCCTGGAACGGTTCCGGGCCGAGGCACGGCTCGCCGCGCGGCTTGCTCATCCCGGCATCGTCCGGGTGTATGACTTCGGCCAGGACGGCGCGGCCGGCGTCCCCTTCCTGGTGATGGAGCTGGTCGACGGGCCGTCGCTGGCCGGCGTGCTGGCGGGCGGGCCGCTGCAGCCGTCCTGGGTGCTGGACATGATCGGCCAGGTGGCCGCGGGGCTGGCCGCTGCGCATGCCACGGGCCTGGTGCACCGGGACATCAAGCCCGCGAACCTGCTGCTGGCGCCGGACGGCACCGTGAAGATCACCGACTTCGGGATCGCGCACGCCGCCGGGTCGGCGCCGCTGACCCGGACCGGGACGCTGCCCGGCACGCCCGGCTACCTGGCCCCGGAACGCGCCGCGGGCGCGGCCGCCGCCGCGGCCAGCGACCTGTATTCCCTCGGCGTGGTCGCCTGGGAGTGCCTGACCGGGGCTCCGCCGTTCACCGGCACCCCGCTGGAGATCGCGCTCGCCCACGCGCAGCGTGACCTGCCGCCGCTGCCAGCGGGGATCCCTGCAGGGATAGCCGGGCTGGTGGCGGAGCTGACCGGCAAGGACCCGTCGGCACGGCCGACCGGCGCCGCCGTCGCCGCCCGGGCCAGCCGGCTCCGCGCCAGCGTCGCGGCAGGCACCGCGCCGCCGGGAATGCTCTCCGCCGGACAGCGCGCCCGGCCAGCTGCGACCCTCACGCTCGCCGCGGTCACGGCACCCGACGCGCCGCCGCTCCACCAGCGGCTGCGCCGCAGCCGGCTCCGGCCGGGACGGGCGGCTGTGCTGGCGGCCGCGGGCATCATCGCAGCGGCCGGCCTGTCCGCCGCGCTGGTCGCCGGGATATCCGGGGCCGCGCCACGGCAGCATCTCGCGGCGGGCAGGCCGCCAGCGTCGGCGCCTGCCCTCCCGGCGGCCCGGATGGTCACCGTCGACCGCGCGGCCCTGGACGGGCAGCCGGCCGCGGCGGTGCTCGGGCAGTTGCGGCGGGACGGCCTGCAGCCCCGCCTGGTGCAGCAGCCGAACGGCCGCCTGGAGCCCGGCACCGTCATCGCCGTGCAGCCAGCCGGGCAGGTACCGGCGGGCACCACCGTCACGGTGACCGCCGCCGTGCCCCCGCCGGGCCGGCAGCACCAGCGCGACAACGGCCAGGGCGCCGACGGCGGCGACGGGGGCTGACCCGCCACCGCGCGGCGTCGGCCGGTTCCTGTGGGCCGAGGACGTCCAGGCCGGCCCGGGCCGGCCTGGACGTGGCGGTCAGCGGTGCAGGTCGAACCGGTCGAGGTTCATCACCTTGTCCCAGGCCGCGACGAAGTCGCGGACGAACTTCTCCTTCGCGTCGTCGCTGGCGTAGACCTCCGCGATCGCGCGCAGCTCGGCGTTCGCCCCGAAGATGAGGTCGACCCGGCTGCCGGTCCACCTGAGCTCGCCGGTGGCGGCATCGCGGCCCTCGAAGGTGTTCCCGTCGCCGTTCGGGTGCCAGGTCGTGCCCATGTCGAGCAGGTTGACGAAGAAGTCGTTGGTCAGCGCGCCTGGCGTCGCGGTGAACACGCCGAGCGGCGACTGCCGGTGGTTCGCGCCGAGCACCCGCAGGCCGCCGACCAGCACCGTCATCTCGGGCGCGCTGAGCGTGAGCAGCTCAGCCCGGTCGACGAGCAGGTGCTCGGCCGGCAGCTGGCTGCCCTTGCTGAGGTAGTTGCGGAACCCGTCCGCCTTCGGCTCCAGCACGGCGAACGACTCCACGTCGGTCTGCTCCTGGGAGGCGTCGGTGCGGCCGGGCGCGAACGGGACCTCGACGTCGACGCCGGCGTTCCTGGCGGCCTGCTCCACGCCCGCGCAGCCGACGAGCACGATCAGGTCGGCCAGCGAGACCCTCTTGCCGCCGGCCTGGGCGGCGTTGAACGACTGCTGGATCCCCTCCAGCGTGCGCAGCACCGTCGCCAGCCGGTCTGGGTCGTTGACCTCCCACCCGCTCTGCGGCTGGAGGCGGATCCGCGCGCCGTTGGCGCCGCCGCGCTTGTCGCTGCCGCGGAACGTCGAGGCCGACGCCCACGCGGTGGACACCAGCTGGGACACCGACAGCCCCGAGGCGAGGATCTGCCGCTTGAGGGCGGCGATGTCGCCAGCGTCGACCAGCTCGTGGTCGACCGGGGGAACCGGGTCCTGCCAGATCAGGTCCTCGGCCGGGACCTCCGGACCGAGGTAGCGCACCTTCGGGCCCATGTCGCGGTGGGTCAGCTTGAACCACGCGCGCGCGAACGCGTCCGCGAACGCCTCGTGGTCGGCCATGAAACGCCGCGAGATCGGCTCGTAGATCGGGTCGAACCGCAGCGACAGGTCGGTGGTCAGCATCGTCGGCTGGCGGCGCTTCGACGGGTCCTGCGGGTCGGGGACGGTGCCGGCTCCGGCGTCGCCCTTCGGCTTCCACTGGTAGTGACCGGCCGGGCTGCGGGTCAGCTCCCACTCGTAGCCGAACAGGGTCTCGAAGAAGCTGCTGTCCCAGGTGGTCGGGGTCGGCGTCCAGGTCACCTCGATGCCGCTGGTCCACGCGTCCGCGCCCTTGCCGGTGCCGTAGCTGTTCTTCCAGCCCAGGCCCTGCTGCTCGATCGGGGCGGCCTCGGGAGCCGCGCCGACGGCGCTGTCCGGGCCCGCGCCGTGCGTCTTGCCGAAGGTGTGCCCGCCGGCGATCAGGGCGACGGTCTCCTCGTCGTTCATCGCCATCCGGCGGAACGACTCGCGGATGTCGCGGGCCGCGGCGAGCGGGTCCGGGTTGCCGTTCGGGCCCTCCGGGTTGACGTAGATGAGGCCCATCTGCACCGCGGCGAACGGCTCCTCGAGCTCCCGGTCGCCGTGGTAGCGCTCGTCGCCGAGCCAGGTGCTCTCCGGCCCCCAGTAGACGTTGTCCGGCTCCCAGGCGTCCGCGCGGCCGCCGCCGAAGCCGAACGTCTTGAAGCCCATCGACTCCAGCGCGACGTTGCCGGCCAGGACCATCAGGTCGCCCCAGGACAGCTTGCGGCCGTACTTCTTCTTGACCGGCCACAGCAGGCGGCGGGCCTTGTCCAGGCTGACGTTGTCCGGCCAGCTGTTCAGCGGGGCGAAGCGCTGCTGCGCGGTACCGGCGCCGCCGCGGCCGTCGTGGATGCGGTAGGTGCCGGCGGCGTGCCAGGCCATCCGGATGATGAGCGGGCCGTAGTGGCCGAAGTCGGCCGGCCACCAGTCCTGCGAGGTCGTCAGCACGTCCGCGATATCCCGCTTCACCGCGGGCAGGTCGAGGGTGCTGAACGCCTCGGCGTAGCTGAAGTCCGTGCCGAGCGGGTTGGCCGCGGGGTGGTTCTTGGCAAGGATCCGCAGGTTGAGCCGGTTCGGCCACCACATCTCGTTCGCGTCGCCCTGGGTCGGATGCGGGGCGTGCTCGCGGATGACCGGGCAGCTCCCCGCCTCTTCCGTCGAGGTGCCCGGGGGGATGACGTCACCGTTGTCAGACATGGAAATCCTTCCGAACTAGATGGATCAGGGTGCACCGGAGTGCCGGACGGCGGAACAGCCGGGGCACAGGCCCCAGTAGATGACCTCGGCCTCGCCGATCGAGAAGCCGTGATCGTCGGAGGCGGTCAGGCACGGCGCCTCGCCGACCGCGCAGTCGACGTCGGCGACGACGCCGCACGAGCGGCACACCACGTGGTGGTGGTTGTCGCCCACGCGTCCCTCGAACCGGGCCGGGCCGCCGGCCGGCTCGATGCGGCGGATCAGTCCCGCCGCGGTCAGCGCGTGCAGCGCCTCGTACACGGCTTGCAGCGAGACGTGACCGATGCGGTCGCGAACCCCGGCGGCGATCGCCTCGACGCCCAGGTGGTCGCCGTCCCGGACCGTCTCCAGCAGTGCGACGCGGGCGGCCGTCACCCGCAGGGCGGCACCGCGCAGCTCCTCGGCGGCGGTCGGGGTCCGGGATGTGGTCATCACGCCGACCCTATCGTGATAAACGCGAATGATGCAATAGAGCGAATCGTTCAGCTCTGGAGCCGCGGCGGCCCACGCGGCCGCGCGGCCCCCCGGCGGCTCAGCCGCGAACCTGGGCCAGGCTGAAGAACTCCGCGCGGGAGCGGGGGTCGGTGCGCAGCGTGCCCAGCAGGGCCGAGGTGACGGTGGTGGCACCGAGGGCGCGGACGCCTCGCTGGGTCATGCAGGTGTGCTCGGCCTCCAGCACCACGCCGGTGCCGCGGGGACGGAGGTTCGCGTCGAGGCACTTGGCGACCTGCATGGTCAGTCGCTCCTGGGTCTGCGGCCTGGCCGCGAAGTAATCGACCAGGCGGGCCAGTTTGGACAGCCCGAGGATGCGCTCACCCGGCAGGTAGCCGACGTGCGCGACGCCGGAAAACGGCAGCATGTGGTGCTCGCAGAGGGTCCGGAACGGGATGGCGCGGGCCAGCACCAGCTCGTCATAGCCCTCGTCGTTGCGGAAGGTGGTCAGCCGGAACGGGCGGGCGGCGAGCAGTTCCGCGTAGGCGCTGGCCATCCGGGCCGGCGTGGCCCGCCGTTCCTCGCGATCGAGGTCGACGCCGAGCGCGGCAAGGAAGTCCGCGGCGGCTCGCTCCGCGGCGTCCAGGTTCACGGGCCGCTCCGCGGCGTCCAGGTCCGCCCCGCGCGCCCGGCCGTCCAGGTCCGCGGCCGGGCCGACGGCGGCCAGGTCGGTCATGGCGCTCCGTCCCCGTCGTGCGCGGCTGCCGGGATGGCGACGCAGCAGCGCTCGGGTTCCGGGTCGAGGACCGGGTCCAGGCCGTCGGCACCCAGGCCGGCGACCAGGCCCTGGACCAGCGCGAGGTTCATGTCGCAGACCACCTCCGGCCGCAGTTCCGCCAGGCGGCGGAACGGGCAGTTGCGCATCCGGACGGTGCCACGCTCGTCATGCCATGGCTCGAAGCCGTGCTCAGACAGCACGCGGTCCAGGACCGACCGCTGGCCGTCGCGCGCGGCGCCGTCGGCCCGGCGCCCCTTGCCGACGCCGAAACCCAGTTGCCGGGCGGCGTCACGCAGCGCGGTCCTGGTCTGGCCGCTGCGGTCGGCGGCCACCGCCTGGACGAGCAAGCGCGCCGCCAGCTCATACTCCCGCGGCGGGACGGTCACCATGAACTCGCCTCCCGACCGGGCGTACACCTTGGCCGGACGGCCGGCGCCCGGTCCCGTCCGGCCCGGCGGCCGCCGGTAGCGGGCGGTCAGCAGGCCGGCCGCCACGAGCTTGTCCAGGTGATAGGCGGCAAGCGCGCGGCCGATGCCCATCGCCGCCGCCGCCTCGTCCCGCCCCACCGGCTCGCCGCGGCCGGACACGAACGCATACAGCCGGCCGCGCACCCGGTCGTCCAGACAGCTCACCGAGGCCAGGTCCGCCTCGTTCCGTGACACGCTCACTCAGGTAGTCTATCTGTAGCAAAAGTTCGTGAAAGAGGACGAGGCTGATGACCGCTCTGGTCGGCCGCCGGGAATCGTTCAACGCCGCGCACCAGCTGTGCGACCCGGACCTGTCCGATGACGAGAACCGGCGCCTGTTCGGCAAGTGCGCGAACGTGCACGGGCACAATTACGTCCTGGAGGTGGTCGTGGCCGGCGAGATCGATCAAGCCACCGGGTACGTCCTGGACCTGAAAGCGCTGTCCGACGTGATCAGCAGGCACGTCATCCGCGACGTGGATCACCGCAACCTGAACACCGACGTCCCCTGGCTCAAGGGGCGCATCCCGACCGCGGAGAACCTGGCGCTCGCGTTCTGGGAGCGGCTGCGGCCAGAGCTTCCCGACGGGCTGCTCCGGTCGGTCCGGGTCTGGGAAACCGACAAGAACTGGGCGGAAGTCGGTGACCGGGCCTGAGGCTCGGGCCCGGGCGGTGCATGGGCCGCCGGAGGCTCCGGCCCGGGAGGGCCTGGAGCTGCGGAAACGATACACGGCCGCGGACCTGAGCGTGTTCACCCCCGAGGAGGCACGCCGGTTCGTCCCCGGCGGGGACGGGGATCCGCAGACCGACGCGGTGCTGGCCTGGGAGCTGCTGTACCGCCTGGAACCGGAGCTGTACGACCGGCTGGCCTGCGCGGAGCGCCTTCATCCCGCCGTGCTGGCCTGGCTGCCCCGCCACGCGGACACGATCGCCGAGGTGGGCGCGGGCACGGGGCGGCTGACGCTCGAACTGGTCGGCCGCGCCCGGCAGGTGGTGGCGGTGGAGCCTGCGCTGCCGCTGCGCCGGATCCTGAGGCGCAAGCTCGCGGCCGCCGATCACGGGGACCGGGCCCGCGTCATCCACGGGTTCTTCGACCGGCTGCCGCTGCCCGATCATTGCGCCGACCTGGTCGTGGCCTGCTCGGCCTTCACCCCCGCGGCGGGGCACGGCGGCGAGGCCGGGCTGGCGGAGATGGAGCGGGTGTGCCGCCCGGGCGGCCGCGTGGCCATCGTCTGGCCGAACCATCTCGACTGGCTGGCCGCGCGCGGCTACCGGTACGTCAGCTTCCCCGGGCCGATGTCGGTCGAGTTCGGCAGCCACGCCGACGCGGTGGAGCTGGCCAGGATCTTCTACCCCAGCGCGGCCGCGGAGGTCCGGCGGCTGGGCAGGCGGTCCGTTCCCTTCGAGATGCTGGGCATCAACCCACCGCGCGACCTGGCCTTCAAGGTGGTGGCGGGATGAGGATCGCGATCATGGCGCCGCTGGTGACCGCCATCCGCGAGCCGCAGCGCGGCGGTTCGCAGGCCTTCGTGTCCGACCTGGCGCGCGGCCTGGCCGGCCGGGGGCACGAGGTGCACGTCTACGCCGCCACCGGATCGGAGATCCCCGGGGTCAAGGTGATCGACACCGGGATCGACCCCGGGTGCCTGGCGGCCACGCTGTACCGGGCGTTCCGGCCCTCCGCGGGCGGGCCAGCCGCCTCCGCACCGGCGGCGGGCGCCGGGGCGGCCGAGTCCGCCTTCGCTGCCGCGTACCTGGCCATGCGGGGGACCCGGTATGACGTGGTGCACAATCACGCCTTCGACGCGCCCGCCGTGCGGCTGGCGAGCACGCTGCAGGCGCCGGTGGTGCACACGCTCCACCTGCCGGTGGACAGGGCCGTGGCGGCGGCGCTTCGCCATGCGGCCCGCGGCGGCAGGCCGCCGACGGTGGCCGCCGTATCGGATTCCCAGGCCCGGGCCTGGCGCCGGGTCGTCCCGGTGCACGCGATCCTGCCGCCGTACCCGCCCACGCGCGTCATCCCCTGGTCGCCGGCGGCCGGCCACGGCGCGCTGTTCGCGGGCCGGCTGAGCCCGGAGAAGGGCGCGGCCGAGGCCATCGACATCGCCCGCGCGGCCGGGGTGCCGATCGACGTCTACGGCGACGTCTACGACGACGGGTACAGCCGGGAGCGGATCGACCCGCGGCGGGGCTGGCCCGCGGTGACCGTGCACCGGGCCGTGCCCCGGGCCCGGCTGTGGGACGCCATGGCCCGGGCGGCCGTGGTGCTGTATCCCGTCCAGTGGGACGAGCCGTTCGGGCTGGCCGCCGCCGAGGCGCAGGCGTGCGGGACTCCCGTCGTGGCGTTCCGGCGCGGCGGGCTCGGCGAGGTGATCGCGGACGGCGTCACCGGCTTCCTGGTGCCGCCCGGCGACGTCCGGGCCGCGGCCGAGGCGGTGTCACGGGCGGCCGGGATCTCGCGCCGGGCCTGCCGCGAGCATGCCGAGTGCCGCCTTGACCTGGAGGCGAGCCTGGACGCGCACGAGCGCCTGTACCGGCACGTGACCGATGAGTGAGCCGTGGCTGGCCGGGCGGGTGGCGGTGATCACCGGAGCCAGCCGCGGCATCGGGGCAGCCGCCGCCGCGGCCGCCGCGGCGGCCGGCGCGCACGTGGTGCTGGCCGCCCGGGACCGTCGGGCTCTCGGCGAGGTGGCCGGGCGGATCAGGGACGCGGGCGGCGCGGCCACGCCGGTCGTGACGGACGTGCGCGACGAGGCGGCGGTCGGGCGCCTGTTCGCCGAGGCTGAGCGGGTCGGCCGGACCGGCGCGCTGGTGTGCGCGGCCGGGGTGCTGACACCCGCGCCGTTCGCCGAGACGACGCCGGCGCTGTGGCACGAGACGCTCGGCGTCAACCTGACGGGTACCTTCTTGTGCTGCCGCGCGGCGTTCGCCGCCATGGTCCCCGCCGGCGAGGGCCGGATCATCACGATCGCGTCGCTGTCCGGCGTGTACGGCACCGAGAAGTTCCCCGGGCTCGCCGCCTACAACGTGTCCAAGTACGGGGTCGTCGGCCTCACCGAGGCCATCGCGGTCGAGGGCCGCCGGCACGGCATCAGCGCGGTCTGCCTGAGCCCGGGCGCCGTCGACACCGAGATGCTGCACCGGGCCAACCCGGCGCTGCGCCCCGGACTGACCCCGGACGACCTCGCGGAGTTCATCATCGCGCTGCTGAACGGCCCGCTGGCCGCGGCCAGCGGGGCGAACATCCCGCTGTTCTCGAACGCCTAGGGCGCCCTCGGTCCGCTACGCCCGCGACAGCGACCACAGGTCGGTGCGGTCGTCGGCGAGCACCGCGGCAGCCGCCCGGGCTCGCGCGGACACCAGGCGGGCGCAGGCCGCCATCTCGCCGTCGCGGTCCAATTCGGGGTCACCGCCGCGGTCGAGGCCGACGGCGGCCCGCACCACCCCGCCCGCCAGGTAGAAGCCGATCAGCTTGCCCTCTTCCGCGCTGCCGCGGATCACGAACTCGTCCCACCTGGCGGCGTGGCCGACGTACTCGATCTTGTGCTCGTACTGATCGGACCAGAAGCTGTGCAGGTAGTCGTAGCGAGCCGTCGAGCCGAGCATGGCCCTGGCCGCGGCGGCGCCCTGCTTCTCCGCGTTGTTGAAGTGCTCGACCCGGATCCGCCCGAACAGCGGGTGACGGTGGTTCGCCACGTCACCGGCCACGTAGACGTCGGGCGCGCTGGCCCGGCACAGCTCGTCGGCCAGGATCCCGTTGCGCCGCGCGACCGCGACACGGGGGATGTCGGGCCGTATGCCGATGCCGGCCACGGCGAAATCGCATGCGATGCGGCGGCCGGCCGCGGTCACGACCGCTTCCAGGCGCTCGGCGCCCTCGAAGGCGGCGACCCGGTCTGCGGCCAGCAGTTCGACGCCGTTCGCGCGGTGAACGGCGGCGACCAGCGCGCCGACCCGGCCGCCGAGGACCGTCTCCAGCGGGGCCCGGCCCGGGAAGACCGCGGTGACCCGGACCCCGAGCTGCCGCAGCGAGGCCGCCACCTCGCAGCCGATGAATCCCATGCCCACCACGACCGCGCGCCGGCCCGGCACCGCCTGCCGCTTGATCGCGTCGCACTCGGCCACCGTGCGCAGGTAGTGAATCCCGGGCAGGCCGGCTCCCGGGACCGCGAGCCGCCGGTTGCGCCCTCCGGTTGCGATCAGGACCTTCCGGTACCGGAGCTCCTCACCCGAGTCCAGGGTGACCGCGTGCGCGGCGGGATCGACGGCCGCCACTGTGACCCCGGTGCGCAGCTCGACGTCATGGTCGGCGTACCATCCGGCCGGCCTGACGTACCAGCCGGTGAGGTCCTCCTCCGAGCGCAGGTACGTCTTGGACAGCGGCGGACGGCCGAACGGGACGCCCGGTTCCCGGCCGATGAGCACGACCGGTCCGCGGAAGCCCTCCTCCCGGAGCGTGGCGGCGGCGCTGCCGCCCGCGAGGCCGCCGCCGATGATCAGGATGGGGTGTCCGGTGATTCGCTCGGCCACCCCTGCATTGTGCCGCGGGCCACCGCCATTGCCTGCGGCCGGCCGCCGCGGCGGCCGCGGCGTCGTGCTTGGATGTGCGCATGGGCATCCTGGATCTCTTCCGGCTCGACGGCCGGGTGGCGCTGGTCACCGGCGCGTCCTCCGGGCTGGGCGTCGTATTCGCGCAGGCGCTGGCGGAGGCGGGCGCGGACGTGGTGCTGGCGGCGCGGCGGGCGGCCCGGCTGGCGGAGACCGCGGCGCTGGTCGAGAACGCGGGACGGCGTCAGCTGGTGGTGCGGACCGACGTGGCCAGGCCCGAGGACTGCCGGCAGGCGGCGGCAGCCGCGATGGCGGAGTTCGGCCGCATCGACATCCTGGTCAACAACGCGGGCATCGGCACGGCCGTCCCGGCCAGCCGCGAGACGCCGGAGCAGTTCCGGCAGGTCATCGAGATCAACCTCAACGGCAGCTACTGGATGGCGCAGGCCTGCGGCGCGGTCATGCGGCCGGGCAGCTGCATCGTCAACATCAGCAGCGTGCTCGGCCTCGCCACGGCCGGGCTGCCGCAGGCCGCGTACTCGGCCAGCAAGGCCGGGCTGATCGGGCTGACCCGCGACCTGGCGCAGCAGTGGACCGGCCGCAAGGGCATCCGGGTCAACGCGATCGCTCCGGGGTTCTTCGAATCGGAGATGACCGACCAGTACGCGCCGGGATACCTGGAGGCGATGACCACGAGGATCCTGGCCGGCCGGCCCGGCGACCCTCGGGAGCTGGCCGCCACGCTGGTCTGGCTGGCCAGCGGCGCCGCCGGCTACGTGACCGGCCAGACGATCGTGGTCGACGGCGGCTTCACCATCACTTAATCGGCTAATCGGCCCCACGGTCGGCTCCCGGCGTGGGCCGGGCTGTCACCGGTGTCCCGGAGACTTGGTCATAACGCGCGCACCGGCGGTCCCAGCGGCGGCCACGCAGGCCCGCCGCTCGCTTCGGAGGCGACGTTCAGCCACGCATAGACGCCGAGGGCCGAGAAGGCCAGCAGCGCCGCTCCCCCAGCGGTGACCAGGTTGGCGTTCCCGGTCAGGTACGCGGCGGACAGCAGCGACAGGGCCGCGATGACGAAAACCATGATCGCCCCGTAGACCGCCGGGAGCTTGAGCATGATCCAGGTGAGGGGCACGAACGCGATGGCCCACGTGATGGTGAACAGTGCCTCCACCCCGGACACGTCGGCTGGCGGGATGGCGAACCAGTTGTGAAACAGCCCCAGCAGGAACATGCTCAGGGCGAACGCGATCCCGGAGAACAGGCCGAAGATCTCTGCGACCAGCGACTGGCCGAGCAGGAAGGCCCACACGGTCGAGATGAACTGGAAAACCGCCGTGCCGAGCAGGAGGATGGGGACGATTCCGCCGACGGCGCCCGCCGGGACCACCCCAACCAGCGCCAGCCCCACGCACGTCCAGCGACGACGAAGGCGGGCAGCCCCAGCATCAGCGGATCGCTGCCCGCCCCGATGAGGACTCCGGTGGGGGCCGGGCCGGTCGTTGCGGGGGCATGGGCCGCGTGCTGGAGCTCGCCGACCGCCTGCTGCAGTTCGGCTACGGCCCGATGCGGGTCCGGCTACTGGTTCAGGCCGGTGGTGCCTCCCGTGGTGTCGTCGTGTTGTGTCATGATCTTCTCCTTTGAATGTCGGCTCGTGAAGGCCAGTCCGCCGTCAGCCTGTGGCCATGTGCTTCCCCTGGCCTGCCGACGGCGCCTGAACCCATACCGCGCGGACAGCCGGGCCGAGAAGCTCCGCGCCAGGGGTATCGGAGTGCACGCAGACCGTACTCGCGTGGACCGGCACCTCGGTACCGTCGAGGGCCCTCACGTGCCCCGTTGTCAGCAGGTCACGGACCCGCCTTCGCCGCGGCGTCGGACATTTCGCTTCCGGCGAGGGTGAACACGGGAAGGCTGGCATCGAACTCGGCGGGGCTGACGTCCATCGCCCGCCTGCCGAAGCCGAGCAGGTCAGGGTAGCCGGGGTGCGCGCCGATGGCGACACCGTTCTCCATGGCGCGCGCCACTGTGCCGCGCATGACCGTCGCGTCGCCCGCGTGGAACCCGCAGGCGACGTTCGCCGAGGATATGCACGTCATCATCATCTCATCGGCGCCCCGGGACCACCAGCCGTAGCTCTCACCTCGGTCGGAGTGCCGTGAATGGGCCCATGGCCGTGAGCGGGCCCATGGCCGTGAGCGGGCCCATGGCCGTGAGCGGGCCCATGGCCGTGAGCGGGCCCATGGCCGTGAGCGGGCCCATGGCCGTGAGCGGGTGCGTGGCCGACAGTACCCGCCTGGCCGCGCGGCTCCGCCCGGAGCGGCTCGGCCGCGTACGGCCCCTCGTGAGCCAGCACCGGCCGGGTGTCGCCGGCCAGTTCGGGGTATTTCTCCTCGATCTTCTGCCGCTGCTCCAGAGTGTGCTGCCAGCGCAGGATCGTCTCCGGGTCGCCACGGTTCGTCTGCTGCCACGACCTCGGCGCCCGGTCCCGGCCCGGCGGCAGCGTGGCCCGGCCGAGTAGGGCCACGCCAGATGCCGGCCTGCGCCGCGGCACGCCGCCGCAGGCCGGGCAGGGGGGTGCGGGCGAGTCCGCCGACCTGGCCAGCGTCTCGAAGCGATGGCCGCAGCCGCAGGCGTACTCGTAGATAGGCATCGCCGCTACCAGTTGGACATTGAGTTGCTGAAAATGATCTCCAGGTCCTCGGCCCTAACGTCGCGCGGCGCCATGCTGAGGATGCGCTGCTGTTTCAGCGCGCCGTCGACCAGGTCGGGGACGTCGTCACGGGTGAAGCCGACCGCGGCCACGCCGCTCGGGATGCCGATGTCCCGCATCAGCGACACGATCGCGCGCGGCAGCCTCTCCCGCGGGTCGCCGAGCTCGCCGACCCGTGGGTCGAGCAGTTCTGCCGCCCGCAGATGGCGCTGCGGGTCGGTCGGGAAGGTGAACCGGAACGCCTCCGGCGCGGTGAGCGCGACCGACTCGCCGTGCGGCACCATCGGCTCGGCCTGCGGGTAATCCGGCGGCCGGTACGAGCTCACGCGGCCCGCGATCGGGTAGGCGCAGGCGTGCGGGATGTGCACGCCTGCGTTGCCGAAGCCCATCCCGGCGAACGACGCGGCGAGCAGCATGTCGGTGCGCGCCTCCAGGTCGTTGCCGGTCAGCACGGCCCGGCGGAACGATCGGGAGACCAGCGGCAGCGCCTTCTCGATGAAGGCGTCGGACACCGGGTTGTTGCCGACGTACACCGCCCGCTGCTCCGGCAGGCGCCGAGCGTAGGACCGGTAGTGCCGCGCCGTGTAGGACTCCAGCGCGTGGCACAGCACGTCCATGCCGCACGACGCCGTGACGTGCGGCGGGGCGGTGAGCGTCACCAGCGGGTCGATGACAGCCAGCACCGGCCGCAGCCTCGGATGGCTGATCCCCGTCTTGACCTTGAGCGCGAGGATGTCGAGGACGCACATCGCCGTGCTCTCCGACCCGGTCCCGGCCGTCGTCGGCACCGCCACCAGCGGCTTCAGCGGCTCCGTGGGCGCCTTGCCGCCGCCGACCGGCTTGTTGACGTAGTCCATCAGGTCGCCGGGGTTGGTCGTCAGCAGGTTGACAGCCTTGGCCGTGTCAATCGATGAGCCGCCGCCCACGGCCACGAACCCGTCCCAGTCGGTGTCGTGCGCGAACTCGACCGCCTCGCGGAAGCTCTTGTCCGTCGGCTCGACATGCACCCCGGTGAAGATCGAAGGCTTCAGCCCGGCGTTCTGCATCGACTCGGCCGCCCGCCGCGGGATACCGGTCGCCGCCACCCCTGCGTCGGTGACGATCAGTACCCGGGACAGGCCCAGCTGGCCGCAGTCGAAGCCGATCTCGTCGATCGCCCCCACGCCGAACTTCAGCGGCGGCGCGCCCCAGGTGAAGACGGTCTCCGTGATGTACTCGGTTGCCATGCCGCCTCCTAGGTGTACGAGCCCTCCGGGGCGATCCGCAGCTCGTTGATCTGGTCGGGATCGTGACCGAACACCAAGGTCGCGTCGGTCCGCTCGGCGATGCCGCGCAGCTTCGCCACCGACCGTAGCCAGGCCTGGTTATCCCAGACGATCGCCGCGCCGACCGGCGGTGGGCCGTAGCTGGCCTTCATGTACACCGCATCCGAGGTGAAGATCATCGTGCCGGTGTCGGCCAGGTCAACCTGAAGGGACATGCAGCCGGGCGTATGGCCGGGTGTCTCCAGGACGGTGACGCCCGGCACGATCTCGGTGTCGCCGCTGACCGTCTCGAACTTGATCCCCTCGTAGTCGGTCTTCAAGTGCGCGCCCTGGAACAGCCCGTCGAATCCGTTGGCGAACTCGTATTCCTTGTCGTTGCAGATCAGCCGGGCGCCGGTGCCGGCGAACCGCCTCAGGTTGCCCGCGTGGTCGAAGTGCAGATGGCTCATGATGACGATGTCGATGTCGCCAGCCTCCAGGCCAAGCTGGCGCAGCCGGGCATCGAGGTACTCGTTCTCGCTCACGTTGTCGTATGGGAAGAACTCCTGGAAGCCGGTCGGCGCCCACCGGGTCTCCCAATCGCGCGGGCAGCTGGTGTCCCACAGGATCCGGCCCTCGGGATGGTCGACCAGCACCGCATGGGTGGGGCAGGTAATCCACTCGGCCGGCTTGGCTGGGTTGGACCGGTTGGTAATCGCCCGGCCCGGCTGCAGCAGCAGCCACGTCAGATCGCAGTGCATCGTCCCGCACGCGAGCACGTGCGCCGTTGTCCTATCGGGCATGGCCTCTCCTCACCGCCTCGGGCCGAAGCGGCAGCAGCCGGTCCGCGGCATTACCTGGCTTGTGACGTGCGCCTTCTTTCAGGTCTAGTCGTTGCGCGATAGTTTGTGAAGGGGGTGGAACCAATTGATCACGGGCTGGAGCCATGTGGTCGAGCGGAGGCAACACGAGGAGTCACTGATGGCGAGCACCTATCGCGACCGGCCGTGGCTCCGGCTCTACCAGCCGGGCAAGCCCACGGACATCACTCCCGAGCACTCCGACGCGCTCTCGATGTGGCGTTCCGGCCTGGACCGGAGAACCCGCGGCGCGGACCGCCCGTTCCTCTACTACTTCGACGCCCCGATAACCGCGGCGACGGTGGAGGCGGAAAGCGACGCCCTGGCGACCGCGCTCGCCGCGCGCGGCATGGGCCGCGGCGACCGGCTGGCGCTGTATTTGCAGAACGTGCCGCAGTTCGTCATCGGCCTGCTCGCGGCCTGGAAGCTGGGCGCGATCGCGGTCCCGGTCAATCCGATGCTCAAGGAACGCGAGCTCCACTACATCCTCAGCGACTGCGGCGCGCGGGCCATCGTCAGCCTGCAGGACCTGTGGAACTCGGTCGCTGCCACCGCGGTTGAAGGCACCGCCGTCGAGACGATGATCACCACGAGCCCGCTGGACCACCTCGGCGGGCAGCAGGTTCCCCCTGTGCTCGACGGCCTTGACCGGGTCGCGACACCCGGTGCCATCGACCTCGCCGGGCTGCTGCGCGAGCACGCCGGCGCCCGGCCCGCACCGGTCACCCTCGGCGCGGACGACGTCGCGCTGCTCACCTACACCTCGGGCACGACCGGCGAGCCCAAGGGGGCCATGAATACTCACGGCAACGTCACCTTCAACGCCGCCGCCTACCGCGAGTGGATGAGCCTCACGCCGGACGACATCGTGCTCGCGGGCGCCCCGCTGTTCCACATAACCGGCCTCATCGGTCATGTCGCGGTCGCGATGCTGGTGCCGATGCCCATGGCGCTCGGCTACCGGTTCGAGCCGGCCACGATCAACCGGCTTGCCGAGGGCCACCGCTGCACGTTCACCGTGATGGCCATCACCGCGTTCACCGCGATGACCAACGACCCGACGATAAAGGAATGCGACCTGTCGTCGCTCACGAAGGTGTACAGCGGGGGGGCGCCGATCGCGCCGAGCATCGTCGAGCGGTTCGAGCGCGAGGCCGGGCCGTACATCCACAACATCTACGGGTTGACCGAGACGACCTCGCCCTCGCACGCGGTGCCGTTTGGCCGCAGGGCCCCGGTCGATGAGGCCAGCGGCGCGCTGTCGGTGGGAGTGCCGATCTTCAACACGGTCGTCCGGGTCGTGGACGATGACGGGAATGACCTGCCGCCTGGTGAGATCGGGGAGTTTGCCACCAGCGGCCCCATGGTGGTGCCGGGGTACTGGAACCGGCCGGAGGCAACCCAGCAGACGCTGGCCGGCGGGGAACTGCGCACCGGCGACGTCGGGTTCATGGATCCCGACGGCTGGTTCTACCTGGTGGACCGCAAGAAGGACATGATCGTCGCCTCCGGGTACAAGGTGTGGCCGCGGGAGGTCGAGGACACGCTACTGCGACACCCGGCCGTCCGCGAGGCCGCGGTCGTCGGCGTGCCTGATGAATACCGCGGTGAGACCGTGTGGGCATACGTCAGCCTCCGGCCCGGGGCGGAGGCAACGCCCGACGAGCTGATCGGGTTCTGCCGCGAGCAGATGGCCGCCTACAAGTACCCGCGGCGCATCGAGGTGCTGCCCGACCTGCCCAAGACGCCCAGCGGCAAGCTGCTGCGCCGGGAACTGCGCGAGCACGCCCGGGCGAGCGCGGGCTAGGCGCCGACGCGGCCGCCGACCGGGATCGCGCGGCGGCGCTATTCCACGGTAACCCAGCTGTTCTGCACCTTCGCCGAACCCGATGCGATCGGGCTGTCCAGCGTCGCCGGCCAGCGCTTCCCGGTGGCCCGCGACGAGCCGCACGGCGTCACCGCCCGCATCGCGGCCGGGGCGGCCCGGCAGGTGCTGGCGCCGATCGCGCCGGGCCAGCGGCCGCGGTCCGGCTGCGCGCGGACGGGCCCGCTGCGTGAACGTGGCCGCGGCCCTGGCGGCCAGCGCGCGTCTCGGTGTGCTGCCCGGGCACGGCACGTCGGCGAAGGCGCGCTGCTCGACGGCGACGCGCAGCGCGCGGACTGCGCGGCGGCGCTGGCGGCGCTCGGCGGCGCCGTGCCGGTCACGGTGGCCTGGGGCACCGCGGACCGGATCGTCCCGGCAGCGCAGGCGCGGTCCGTGACGGGCGCGGCGTGCCGTCTGATCGACGGCGCCGGGCGCATGCCGCACCTGGAGCGCCCCGCCAAGGTACAGGCCGCGATCGAGGAGACCATCGCCGGGGCGGGACAAGCCGGTGATCGGCAGGCCACGACACCGCGGACGTGCTAACTGGTCGCCGGCTTGCCCTGCGGCTGGCCGCCCAGGAAGGCGTCCACGAATTCCCGGCTGGCGGACAGCTGCTCCGGGGTGCCCGCCATCCTGACCTCGCCGCCGCCCAGCACGTAGGCCCGGTCCGAGATCGCCAGCACGGCCTTGGCCCGCTGCTCGACGATGAGCACGGCGGCGCCGCGGGCGGCCAGCGCGCGCACGTGCTCGCCGAGCAGGGCGGTGGCCACCGCCGGCGCCAGGTTGGCGGTGGGCTCGTCGAGGAGGAACACGCCCGGATCCAGCATCAGCACCCGGGCCATCGCGAGCATCTTCCGCTCCCCGCCGCTCAGCTTGCCGGCGGTGCGGCCCAGCATGCCGGCCAGCCGCGGGAACACCGCCAGCACCCGGTCGATGCGCTCGGGCACCTGTCGGCGGGGCAGCAGGTAGCCGCCCATCTCCAGGTTCTCCCGCACCGTCAGCGGCGGGAACACGTCGTCGACCTGGGGCACGTAGCCGACCGAGGCCCGGGCCACCTCCTCCGGCGGCAGGTTGGTGACCTGGCGGCCGCCGACGGTCACCGTGCCCGCGGACACCCTGATCACGCCCACCAGGCTCTTCAGCAGCGTGCTCTTGCCGGAGCCGTTCGGCCCCACCAGCGAGACCACCTCGCCGGGATCGGCGCTGACGGTGATGCCGCGGATCACCGGATCGCCGCCGTACCCGGCGGTCACGCCGTCGGCGCGCAGCGGCAGCCCGGCGACGGGAATCCCGCGATCCCCGGCGGGGCCCGCCGGGCCGGGCCCGGTGCCGCCCGCGGGCGCGGCGCGGCCGGCCGCCTGGTCAGCCGACCCGGCCCCGTGGTCAGCCGACAAGGTAGGCCTCCACCACCTCATGGCGGCTGCGCAGCTGGGCCATGGTGCCCTCTGCCAGTACCGCCCCCTCGGCCATGACCACCACCGGGTCGCAGAACTCATCCATGATCGCGAGCTCGTGCTCGACCATCAGGATCGTCATGCCCTCCTGGCACAGCGCCACCAGTTCCCGTCCGATCCGGTGAGCCAGCTGCGGCTGCACCCCGGCCATCGGCTCGTCGAGCAGCAGCACTCGCGGCTGCGTCATCAGCGCCCGCATGATCTCCACCAGCCGCCGCTGGCCGCCGGACAGGTCGCCCGCGTAATGGTTGGCGTAGCCGTCCAGCCCGAACCGTTGCAGCAGCTGCCAGGCCCGGGCGATCGCGGCGGACTCGTCGCGGCGCCAGTATCTCCTGCCCAGCACCGCGCCGCGGAAGGTGTCGCCGCGGTGGCCGGGCACGGCCGACAGCAGGTTCTCCATCACGGTCAGCCGCTTGAACTCGCTGGCGAGCTGGAACGTCCGGACCAGCCCGAGCCGGGCGCGCCGGAAGGCGGGCATCGCCGTGACGTCCCGCCCGCCGTAGATCACCCGGCCGGACGAGACCGGCAGGGTGCCGGCCAGCATCGCCAGCAGCGTCGACTTGCCGGCCCCGTTGGGCCCGATCAGCCCGGTCAGGGTGCCTTCGCGGACCGCGAACGACACGTCGCTGACCGCCCGCACCCCGCCGAAGTCCCGGGTCAGGCGGACCCCCTCCAGCGCTGGCGGCCGCTGCTGGCCTGCGGCCTGCGCCAGCGACGGCGCGGGCGCCGCCACCTCGGCCGCGGGCCGCCACCCCCGGCGGCCGTCGGCCGCGCCGTCCGCCGCGGCATCTCCCGCGCCGCCCGCCGCCGCGCCGCCCGCCGCCGCGGCGTACCCGGCCCGGATGACGCGCCTGCGCTCCGGCAGGATCCCCTGCGGCCGGAGCCACAGGAATACCACGATGAGCAGCCCGATCGCGACCCACTCCAGCGAGGGGATCAGGTTCGGCGGCAGGTTGTTGGAGGTGGGGATGTAGCGCGTCACCTCCTCGAACCCGACCGGGACCAGCACCGCGCCGAGAACCGCGCCGACGTGGTTGCCGGCCCCGCCGATGATCACCGCGGCGAACAGCACGATGGTCTCCGCGTACCCCCACGCCGCCGGTGACCAGGTGTTGATGAAGGAGACCAGCACCCCGCCGGACAGCCCGGCGATGGCCCCGCCGGTCACCAGCATGGCGGTGCGCAGCGAGAGCAGGTTCTTGCCCAGCGAGTCGGCCACGATGTCGTTATCGCGCATCGCGCGCATCGAGCGGCCGTACGGGGATTCGGTGATCCGCCGGGCGAACCAGAACACGGCCGCGCACAGGGCGATCGCGCCGATGGTGAACGCCCACTGGTAGCCGCCCGGCTGCACCGAGAAGCCGCCCGCGGCCGCCGACCCCGAGGTCAGCGGCGGCGGGATGAGCGACAGCCCGGCGTCGCCGTTCAGCAGCGGGCGATAGTTGGTGGCCAGCAGGTTGAACAGCACCGCCGTGACGAGCAGGCCGACCGCGGCGAAGTCACCGCGCAGCCGCCGGCCGACCAGGAACGTGAACGGCAGGGCGAGCAGGCCGCCGACCACGGCTGCCCCGATCCACGGCAGCGGGAAGGGCAGGTTCCAGCCGCCGAGGTAGGACTGGAACCCGCCGTTGGCGGTGTCCGGGGGCAGCGCCAGGATGCCCGCGGTGTACGCGCCGGCCGCCTGGAAGATGATGAAGCCGAAGTTGGTGACGCCCGCGATCCCGAACTGCTGGCTCAGGCCCAGGCAGGCCATCGCGTCTACGGCGGCGTAGATCAGCAGGTTGATGAGGTAGTAGTTCACCGTCGCTCCCGTCCCCTCACTGCCGCTGCCCGAGCAGGCCGACCGGGCGCACGCCCAGCATGACCAGCAAGATGAGGAAGGCGACCACGTACTTGTAGTCGGCCGGGACGAAGGCGGCGCTCACCTCGGTGGCGATCCCGATGACGACCGCGCCGAGCATGGCGCCGTAGGGCTGGCCCGGGCCGCCGAGGAACACCGCGGCCAGGATCAGGATCAGGAACAGGTCCGTGCTGGTGGCATCGAAGCTGCCCAGGTCCATGGCGAAGACGGTGCCCGCCAGCCCGCACATGGCGCCGGTGACGGCCCAGGTGACGCCGATCACCGTGCCGGTGCGGATGCCGCAGTTGCGGGCAAGCGTGCGGTTGGCCGCCGTGGCACGCATCGCCTTGCCGAGCCGCGTGTACCGCAGCAGGGCGTGCGTCGCCACCATGACCACGACGCTCAGGCCCATGATGACCAGTTGCTCGCCGTTGAGGATCAGCCCGCCGGCGCGGAACGTGGGCCCGACGCCCGTGGTGTACGACACCGCCACCCCCCCGGCCAGCGCCTGCACCCCGAACTCGATGATGAGCGTCATGCCCAGCGAGACGATCACCATCGTGATCGGCGAGGCCCTCCGCCGCTGGAACGGCGCGTACACCCCCGCGTTGAGCAGCACCGACAGCAGCGAGCCGGCGGCCATCGCCGCCACCAGCCCGGCCCACACCGAGATCCCGTGCGAGTTCAGCAGGTAGGCGGTGTACGCGCCGACGGTCATGACCGCCCCGTAGGCCAGGTTGAGCACGTCGGTGACCCCGAACTGGAGCGTGAAGCCGACCGAGGCGATCGCCAGCACCGAGGCCGTCACCAGCCCGAAGCCGAAGGCGGGGACGACCAGGCTCACCGGATGCCCGCTCCCGGCCGCGCACCCGGCCGCCTCCGCCCGGGCGCAGCCCGGGCGGAGGCGGCAGACGTTGCCCGCAGGATCATCAGGACAGCGCCCTGAGCTGGGCCGCGCTGATGTTACCGACCACGTTCACCGTCCCGGAAGCGCTGTAGGTGTCGATCTGGAAGATGCCGGTGGAGTCGTGGTAGCTGTCGAAGTTGGTCGGGCCGCCCGGGCCCTCGTAGCGGATCGCCTTGCCCGCCTTGAGCAGGCTGTCGCAGTTCGCGAACGAGTAGCACACGGTGGCCCCGGGCACACCGTTGCCGATCTTGATGATGTCGGGAGCGTACACGGACGGCGTCGTGCTCTTCGCCATGATCATGGCCAGCGCGGCCAAGTTGATCCCGTCGTAGAGGTGCACGCCGCCGGGGGCGCTCAGGTAGGTGGAGAAGTTGCCGGTCGTGCCGGGCACCTTGCCCTGCTGGGACAGCAGCGCCGTCTTGAACGCGTCGTAGGCCGGCCCGCTCGTCTCCGTCACCAGGTTGTCGGCGTGGAAGTTGGCGGCCAGGTTAGCCGCTCCCACCGCCGAGGCCGCCGCCGAGAAGAACGCGGGAGCTATCAGCGCCGAGGTGCCGATGACGGGGATCATCTTGCCGCCGTTGAGCTGCTTGATCTCCGACAGCAGCGTCGGGTCGGCGGTCCCGAGCGCCTCGGTCATGACCGCCTGCGGGTGCGACGCGACGATCGCCGCGGCCTCGGTGCGGAACGTGGTGGCCGATTCGTCCAGGGTCTGGTTGGTGGCCAGCGTGATCCCGGCCTTCTTCAGCGCGCTGATGGCGGGCCCGACGAAGGTCTGCGAGCCGATGTCGTTGCCGAACGCCAGGGCGACCCGGGTGAGGTGCAGGTCCTGGGCGATCGCCACCAGGGCGTAGGCCTCCTCCAGGTCGGGTGGGACCAGCCGGAAGAAGTACGGGAAATGAACGCTGTCGAACTCGGACTGCCCGGTCATGCAGAACATCGCCATCTTGTGCGAGTTGATGATCGGCACCACCGAGGCCGCCTCGTCCGAGGTGCACCCGATGACCAGGGCCAGGTTCGGGGTGCTGGCGAACATCTGGTTGACCGCCGGCACGGCGTCCGCCGGATCGCCGCGGGTGTCCACGCTCTTGCAGGTCAGCTTGTGCCCGAGCACGCCGCCGTTGGCATTGATGGTGCTGGTCGCGCCGTAGCAGGAGGCCAGGTAGGTGGGTCCAAGCGCCGCGTCGGGGCCGCTGAACGGTGCCACGTCGGCGACGGTGAGCGTGGACTGGCTGCCGGCGCTGCTGGTACTGCTGGCAGTGCTGGTGGGACTGCTGCTGCAGGCGGCCAGCCCGAAGGCGAGGATGGCGGCTGCCGAGACGGCCGCCGGCGCCGCGGCGAGACGACGACGCGGGCCTGCACGGCCCCCGCCCGCCGGCGCCGCCAGGTGCAATGCTGTCGGCTTCATGATGTCTCCAAGGGGATGAAATTAACGATGAACGCCGGGCCCGGCGGGCCGGTCACAGGCCGCCGGGCGGGGAGTGGCCGGGCCGCCACCGCCAGCCGGAGGGGGCGCCGTCCTCGGCAACGACCCGGTTACGGATGGTGCCGATGTCTTGCACGGTGACCTCGATGACATCGCCGGGCTCCAGCCAGACCGGCGGAGTGCGGGCGAAGCCGACACCGCCGGGTGTCCCGGTCGCGATCACGTCGCCGGGGGCGAGACGGGTGAACGAGGAGAAGAACTCCACCGCCGCCGGGACGCTGACCAGCATCTGCGAGGTACGCGCGGACTGCATGACGGTGCCGTTGAGGCTGGAGCTGATGGCGAGGTCGGACACGTCCACCTCGTCCGGGGTCACCACCTCGGGCCCGATCGGCATGCTGCCCGCGAAGTTCTTCCCCGCGGTCCACTGGCTGGCGGCGCGCTGCCAGTCGCGGGCCGAGGCGTCGTTGAGCACGACGAAGCCGGCGATGACGTCGAGCGCCTTCTCCGCCCGGACGTAGCGCCCGCCGGCCCCGATCACCACCCCCAGCTCGGCCTCGTAGTCGAACCGGCTGGTCAGGGCCGGCTTGACCAGGTCGGCATAGGGGCCGAGCACGCTGTCGGAGCCCCGCACGAAGGCGTCCGGCCAGGTCGGAACCTCCCGGCCGCCCTCGAGCGCGTGCTCGCTGTAGTTGACGCCCAGGCAGAGGATCCGTGGCGGTTCCGGAACCGCCGGGGCGAACTGTTCCGGCGGAACCTCACGGCCGTCCCGGGACTCCGCCGCGCGAATCGCATCCAGGGCGGGCTGGCCGGCCGCCAGCACGTGCTTGAGAGCCGCGAACCTGGGGTCGCCGGTGGCGTCGGCGACGTCGACGTACCCGGAACGGCCCCTGACGTGCAGCCGCGGTCCTCGCGGGGTGGCAATCGTGGCAAGCCTCACCTGCCAGCTCCTCTCCTGCATGGCGCGGGTGGTTACCCGGTGGACGGCATGAGCGGCCACCGCTCGCTGGCCGCAGATTGGTTGTCTACGATATATTGGTCGAGAATAGGTCTGCACTGCACCGACGTCAATGACCCTATGGGCAGGATCGTGGCACAGCACTGTCACGGGATAGCATCTATTGGTAGGATTGGTTACCGGAGCCGCCGGACGGCGGCTGGAGGCGCGGGAGGCATGGCGAAGCTGGCAGCCGATGCCGCGATGGGCCCGGCGGAGCGCCGCGAGCGGCTGGCCGAGCTGATCCTGGCCGAGTCCAGGCGGGCGGGACTCGGCGCCGGGTCGCGCCTGCCCACCGAGCGGCAGCTTGCCAGCGACCTGGGTGCCACCCGCACCTCGGTTCGCCATGCGCTGGCCATGCTGGAAGCGGAGGGCCGGATCTCCCGCGAGGTGGGGCGGGGCACGTTCCTCCGCCAGCCGCCCTGGCCCCGCGGCGGTGACGGCCGCCGCGGCCCCGCCGCGGCGCGGCCGGAAGCCGGGCCGGATCCGGGCGGCCGCGATCCGCTCGCGGCCGCGGCGGCCGCGGATGCCGCCCGGGCGCCGGGCGCGGCCGGCTTCGCCCCGGCGGACGTGATGGCGATCAGGCGGCTGCTGGAGCCGCCCGCGATGCGGCTGGTGGTGGCGTGGGCGACGGCCAGCGACTTCGCCGAGATCGGCCGCTGCCTGGCTGGCGGCGAGCGGGCCGCCAGCTACGAGGAGTTCGAGGTGTGGGACCTGGCCCTGCACCGCGCCATCATGGCGGCCAGCCACAGCCCGCTGCTGGTCACGCTGTATGCGGTCATCGAGGCGGCGCGGCACAACCGGTTCTGGGGTGACCTCAAGCGCCGCAGCGCCTCCCGGGAGCGGCAGCGCGAGTACCAGGCGCACCACGCCGAGCTTGTCGCGGCGCTGCGGGCCAGGGACGCCGACCGCGCGGCCGAGGCGATGCGGGTACACCTGTCCCAGGTGGCCAGCCACCTGTTCGGCGAGCCGGACACCTAGCGGCCGCCGCCAGGGCCGGGTGCCCCGGTGCCGTCAGCCGGAGCCGCCGGGCCGGCCCGCCGCCTGCCGCCCGCCGAGATCCGCGACGAGAGCCTCCATCCGCGCGGTCTCGTCGGCGACGCGGCGCATCATCCGGCCAAGCTCGGCGGGCGGCGGCACGCCCCGCTCCGTGCAGTACTCCGCGAACCCGCGCACCACGGCGACGGACCTGCGCAGCTGCATGCTCGCCTCCCCCAGCCGCCGCGCCATTTCGGCCGCTGACGGGAGGGCGGCGGCTTCCGGCGGACCGCTCGCCCCGGCTCGTTCGGCCATGCTGGCAGGCGGTTGACCGAACGGCCGTGGGTGTCCCCCTCCGCTCAGCAGCATCCGCACCACGGCGAGCGCGGCGGCGGCCAGCAGCAGCAGCACGGCGGCCGCCGCGGCCGCGTAGCGGCCGGCAACCGGCCCGAGGCCGGGCAGCGGCGCCGCGATGACGAGCATGCCGCGCGTCCCGTGCCTGCCGACCAGGTACTTCACGTCGTCGGGGCCGTACACGAACAGCATGCGCTGCGGCTGGTACCGGACCGGCTCGATGGCGACGCGCCAGCTGCCGCCGGCGCTGGTGCCCGGCACGGTGACCGGCCGTCGCAGGTGGGCCGCCAGCCACGAGCCGCTCGCGGGGATGGCCGGGCGGGATGCGCAGGCCGCGGCGACCAGCGGCTGCCCGCTCGCGGTCAGCAACGCGGTGTCGCAGGCGCCCGGCAGCATCTGGCCGGAGACGGCGCCGGCGCCGGGCACGACCGTGAAGCCGCGGTCGGTCAGGCCGCCGGCGCACGTGCGCAGCGCGGCGTCTGCCTGCCCGGTCAGGTCGGCGCGGGCCGCCGACACGCCGGCCGCGGCGACGGCGAGCGCCCCGATCGCGGCGATGCCCACCGCGAGGCACGCCAGCGGCACCCCCGGCGGCATCCGCGGCCGCGCGCCCATGGCATCCAGTCTGGCCGGTCCGCGGCCCGCTGGGGACCGGCGGCCGACGGTTCAGGTGCCGGGCGGCGCCCGCGCCCCGCGACGCGCCGTCGCGGCGACGGGAATCGTCAGCGGCAGCGATATCTGTACGGAAAAGGTGCTTCTGTATGGCAAAAGCGGCCGAAAACGGCCGCCGGAACCGTACAGAAGCACCGAAGTCATACAGATAATCCGCCGGGCACCGCCACGGGACTGGCAGGCCAGACAAGCCGGACAAGGGCGATGGGCGTGCCCCCGGCCCGATCGCCAAGCTCAGCGTGCAAGGCTGAAGGCATGCCAGCGGACCTGAGGCGCGGCGGCGGGAGGAACCGTGGACATCACCCAGCTGATCCTCGATGACCACCATGAGCAGCGGCGGCTGTTCGCGATCCTGGAACAGATCGATCGCGCGGACACCGAGGTGCTGTCCGCGGTGTGGGGACGGCTCGCGGCGTTCCTGGAACTGCACGCCGCCGCCGAGGAGGCGATCTTCTACCCGGTGCTGCTGCAGGCGGGCCTGGCCGCGCGGCGGGCCGCCGGGGTGGAGGAAGAGACCGTGGACGCCATCCGCGACCACAACGAGATCCGGGACGCGGTCGCGGAGGTGGCGCGGCACCCGGTCGGCAGCGACGGCTGGTTCACCGCGGTCGCCGCGGCGAACCTGGCCAACAGCGACCACATGGCCGAGGAGGAGCGCGAGGCGCTGACCGACTTCCGCCGCCTGGCCGGCCTGCAGCACCGCCACGAGCTTGCCGTCGCCTTCGCCGCCTTCGAGGCACGCAACGTCGCCGGCGTCCCGGCCGTGGACCGGGATCCCGAAGCCTACGTCCGGGAGGCCGAGGAGGGCGCGCGGCCGCGCCAGGCCGGGTCGCTCCGCATCGGCAGCCTCAAGCGAGGCTGACCGGGACCGGCGGCCGGGCGCCGCGATAACGCGGGCGGCACCGGGGTGACCACGTACTGGCGCAGGTAGAGGTCGCGGAAGGTGACCGGGCCGCGCGGGCCGGGCACCGCGTCGATGTTGATCCCGGTCTCCGGCACCGACAGCAGCTTGAACCCGTCGAGCAGCCGGGTGGTGGCGTTCCAGAACGCCCCGGTGCCCGCGTACCCGCCGAGGAACGCGGCGGCGGCGACGGCGTCGGCGGTGACGATCGCCGCGGCCAGCCCGGAGGTCTGCTCGTTGGCGATCCGCGCGGCCTGCCGCGGGCCGGCCGCCCGGGCCACCGTCACCGTCGCCTCGTGCCCGGCGTCCAGCGCCCACTCGTGACCGAGCGGGTGGGAGTGCGGCGGCAGCGACATCGTGACGCCGAGCCGGTCCAGCAGCGGCTTCAGCCGCGGCAGCAGTTCATCCCACCGGTCCTCGTGCACGAGCAGCAGGTTGAGCCGGTTGCACACGCCGAGCCGGTCCAGGCTGGCCTCGATCAGCCGCTCGGCCATGGCGAGGTCGGCGGCCGCGTCGACGTACAGCACCGCGCCGCCGTCGGCGTGCGCCATCGTGCGGACGCCGTGCCGTGCCGCCTCGGCGGCCAGCGCCCTGGTGCTCTCCCCGCTGCCGCGCAGGATGACCAGCGGGATCAGGCCGGGCTGGCTGACCAGCGCGCGGGCGGCGGCCTGGCCCGGCGCGCGGACCAGCTGGATCATGGCCGGGTCCAGGCCCGCCTCGCGCAGGGCAGGCCCGATGACCGCGTCCGCGAGCGCGGCCGCGGAACGGATCGCGGCCGAGCCGGTGCGCAGCACCCCGGCGTTGCGCGACTTGACGAACTGCGAGGCGATGTCGACCACGACGTTCGGCCTGGCCTCGAAGTTGGCGCCGATCACGCCGACCGGCCTGCGCCGCTCGGCCAGCAGCAGGCCGCCCGGCAGCTCCCTGACCGGCCGCTGCGGCGGCTCGGCCGGGATCTCGGCCAGCGCGCGGAGCTGGCCGGCGATGGCGTCGAGCCGGGCCGCGTCCAGGCGCAGCCGGTCCAGCAGCGCGCCGCCGAGGCCGTCCGCCCGGGCCGCGCGCATGTCCCGGTCGTTGGCCGCGAGCAGCTCCGCGGCGGCGCGGCCCAGCCGGCCCGCCATCGCGCGCAGCGCGTCGTCCAGCTGCCGGTCGGGGACGCCCGCCAGCCCGGCCACGGTGCCGTGCGCGGCCCGCGCCGCCGCCGCCACCGCCTCGTGTGCCTCCACGGCCCAAGGCTATCGGTGATCGCGTGACGAACGGCGCCGGGATCGACGGCCTACCGCACGCGATCGCCGGCGGCCGGGACGGGACGGGACGGCCGCCGGCCGCCGCGCAGCGGGGGCGCGTCCAGGCCGCAGTGCGACCCGCGCGGCGCCGACCGCTCGCACTCGGCCCGGCTCGGGTTGCGGATGGTGGCGGCGGCGAGCAGCCCGCCCGCCGCGCAAAACGCCGCCGCGATCAGCGCCGCCGCCTGGAAGCCGCGCGCGAGCGCGGCCGGGTGCAGGTAGCTGTCCCCGGTGATGCCGCCGAGCGCGGGGAGGACGGCGACCGCGATCAGCCCGGCCGCCCTGGCCACGTCGTTGTTGACCGCCGAGGCCACGCCGGAGTGCCCAGCGGGCGCGGCCGCCATCGCGGTCGCGGTCAGCGGCGCGACGTTGATCGCCAGCCCGAGCCCGAACACCGCCACCGCGGGCAGCACGACCGGCAGATAGCCGCCGTCCTCGCCGATGCGGGTGAACAGCGCCAGGCCCGCGGCGATCACCACCGGCCCCGCCGACATCTGCAGCCGCGGGCCGATCCGGGCGGCCAGCGCCCCGGACCGCGACGACAGCAGCAGCATGATGACCGTCACCGGCAGCAGCGACGTCCCGGCCTGCAGCGGGCTGTACCCGTGCACGACCTGCAGCACGGTCGGCACCAGGAACAGCACGCCGCCGAGCGCCGCGTAGACCACGAACGTGACCGCGTTGGCCGCGGAGAACTGCCGGGACCCGAACATCCCCAGCGGCAGCATCGGGCGGGCCTCGCGCCGCTCGGCCAGCAGGAACAGGCCGAGCAGCGCCGCGCCGGCCGCCAGCGGCAGCAGCACCTGCGCCGACGCCCAGCCCGACGAGGATGCCTCGGTGAGCCCGTAGGCCAGGCCAGCCAGCGCGCCGCTGACCAGCGCCGCGCCGGTGACGTCGAGCCGCGGCGCGGGACCGGGCGCCCGGGACTCCGGCACGTGTTTCGCGGCGATGGCGAGCACGGCGGCCGCGACCGGGAGGTTGATGAAGAACACCAGCCGCCACGACACCGCGCCGATCAGCCAGCCGCCGAGGAACGGGCCGATCGCGGTGGCGACGCCGCCGAGCCCGGACCAGGCGCCGATCGCCGCCGGGCGGTCCTGCTCGGCGAACGACGCCTGCAGGATCGCCAGGCTGCCCGGGGTCAGCAGCGCCCCGCCGACCCCCTGCAGCGCCCGCGCCGCGATCAGCACCCCGGCGTCCGGGGCGAGCCCGCACAGCAGCGACGCGACCGCGAACCAGACGGTGCCGACCGCGAAGATCCGCCGCCGGCCGTAGCCGTCGCCGAGCGTCCCGCCGAGCAGCAGCAGCCCGGCCAGCGTGAGCGTGTAGCTGTTGATCACCCACTGGATGCTCGCCAGGCCGGCGTGGAAGTCCCGCCCGATGGCAGGCAGCGCGATGCCCACCACGGTTGCGTCCAGCGCGGTGATGCCGGAGCCGAGCACGGTGGCGGCGACCACCCAGCGGCCGCGCGCGCTGGCCAGCCGCAGGCCGCCGGGCTGCGGGCCGGCCGCGTCCCGCGATGTGGCCGCGTCGCTCATCGCCCGCCCGCCTTCCTGGCCGGGGACCGCGCAGCACCGGCCGTTCGGTATCGCCAATGACCCAAGCTAGCCCGAACGGGCGGGTGTGCGCGGTGCCCGGCCTGGGCGGGCGGGCGCGGCGGGGACGCGGCCCCGGCTACTTCAGGCAGACGCCCAGCGGGCCGAGATCCAGGCAGAGGCCGCTTCCGGTCGGCGAAGGGGCCGGCAGCGGCAGCGACACGCCGACGGCGACCGAGGCGGCCGGCGAGGCATCGACCGAGACGCCGACCGAGCCGGATGCCGCGGACGGGCTCGTTCCCGGCTGCCCGGCGGCGCCGCCGGAACCGCCGGTTGCGCCGGGGCTGGCGGGGGCGGTGGAACCGCCGGACCCGGGGCCCCCGGCGGCGCCGGTCGCGGTGGGCCGCGGCTGAGCCGAGGCCACCAGCCTGCTCGCCGGGCCGCTGGCGCCGGGGCCGGGATCGCCGTGCTGCGGCGCCCCGGGGGCCGACGCGCCGACTGCCGGCGCGGCCGGCGCGGAGCCGAACACCGGCGGCAGGCCCGGGACCCGCGGCACGTGCAGCACCTGGACGGAGACCGCGGACAGCGCGAGGAACGCGATCGCGCCGCCGGACACCACCATGACCGGCACCGTGGTCCCGGCCGGGTGCGAGCGGAACGCGGCGCCCGCCTGGCCCAGCACGGTCCTGACCCGGTCGGCGAGCAGCGCCAGCGCCAGCTGCGGCGCGGGCAGCCTGGGGCCGTAGCCCCTGCGGGCCGACAGCCGCAGCCTGCGCAGCGCGGCCCTGCGCTGACCGGCGGTCAGGCCGGGCAGCAGGTAGACGACGGTGCTGCGCCCGTGACGCTCGGCCGCTGCGTGTAACCCGGGGGCAAGCTCGTTCGGGCCGCGGTACTGGACCTTAATCATCGCCGCGCCCGCTCATGTGCACGTCCTCCCACAGCACCCCACTCCCAAGTGCACGCCCCCCCGACCGAGGCGTCCGCAGTGCGTATCATAGCTCAGCGGTATGCCGCGTTCACTGGAAGTTCACCCCGGAACGGCGCTTTCGGCACCTGATCGCCGGGGAGTTAGGCTGCCAGGGTGATATCCGCCCAGGCAGCGTCGCCCGGCGGCACCAGGACGCAGCGGGCCGGCGCCCTCGGCGCGCTCGCCACGCCCTGGGCGCTGCTGGTCTCGCTGGCCGGCGGCGCGGCGCTGTACGCCTCGTTCCCGCCGGTCGGGGCCTGGCCGCTGGCGGTGCTCGGCCCCGCGCTGCTGGCCGTCGCGCTGACCGGGCGCAGCCTGCGCGCGTCGCTGGCGTGCGGGCTGGTGTTCGGGCTGGCGCTGTTCGTGCCGCTGCTGTCGTGGCTGGTCAACGTGGCCTGGTACGCCTGGGCTGCGCTGGCGGTCGCCGAGTCGGTCGTGTTCGCCGTGCTCGCCGTCGGCCAGCGGCTGCTGCTGCGGCTGCGCGCCTGGCCCGCGGCGGTGGCCGGCTGGTGGGTGGCCGCCGAGGCGGTCAGGGACCGGTGGCCGTTCCCGTTCCCCTGGGGCAGGCTGGCGATGAGCCAGGCCGGCGCGCCGGACGCGCACTGGATCGCGGTCGGCGGCGCGCCGCTGCTGACCTTCCTGGTCGCCCTGGCCGGCGCCATGATCGCCCGGGCCGCCGTCGCCGCGCCGCGCCGGCCGGCCGGCGCGGCGCTCGGGTGGCTGCGTCCCGTGCTGGCTGCGGCGGTGACGGCCGGGTTCGTGCTCGCCGGCGGCGCGCTGCCGGTCGATCCGGTCGCGGGCGCGCCCACGGCCGAGGTCGCCGCCATCCAGGGCAACGTGCCGCGGGCGCGGAACCTGCCGCAGCAGCTCAACGACACCGAGGTCACCCAGGACCACGTCGCGGCCACCGACCGCCTGGCCGCGCAGGTCGACTCGGGGCGCAGGCCGCCGCCCGACCTGGTGATCTGGCCGGAGAACTCCACCGACCTCGACCCGTACGAGTACCCGGCCAGCTACGCGGAGGTGGCCGGCGCGGTGGCCGCGGTCGGCCGGCCGGTGCTGGTCGGCGAGGTGCTGGACAACCCCAGGCGCAACGTCGGCCAGCTGTGGCTGCCCGGCCCCGCCCGGCCCGGGCCGATCTACGTCAAGCGCCAGCTGGTCCCGTTCGGCGAGTACATCCCGTTCCGCGGCATCATCTCGCACATCACCTCGCTCACCGCGCTGCAGCCGGTCAACTTCACCCCGGGCCACGCGGCGGTGGTGTTCCGCGTCGGGAAGATCCGGCTCGGCGACGTGATCTGCTACGAGGTGGCGTTCGACTCGCTGGTGCGGTCCGAGGTCACCGCCGGGGCGAACCTGCTTTCGGTGCAGTCGAACGACGCGGACTTCGAGATCGACGGGCAGCTCGCCGAGAGCCAGCAGCAGATCGCGATGGCGCGGATGCGGGCGGTCGAGAGCGACCGCGCGGTGGTGTACGCCTCCACCACCGGGGAGAGCGCGATCATCGCGCCGGACGGCCGGGTGATCACCAGCAGCGGCGCCTGGCGGCAGGCGATCCTGCAGGCGCGGGTCCCGCTGGTCGGTTACCGGACGCTGGCGGACCGGGTCGGGGCATGGCCGGAGTACGTGATCGTCCTGCTCACCGTGCTCGCGCTCGCCCGGGCCGTCCAGGCGGCGTGGCAGGCCCGGCGGGACCGGGCCGCCGGCAGGTAGCGCCGCCGTTCCGCGTCCGGGCCCGCGTTCCGCGCCCGGCGCCTGGTGCCGCCCCGGCCGCAGCTGGTCCGCCGGGCGGGTGCCCGCGCGGCCGTCACATGCCGGACGCGTTCTGGTGCCGGTGGCGCCGCATGAACAGGTTGTGGTTCAGCGGGTCGCCGCCGGCCGGCGATGCCGACGCGGTCGGCGTCGCCGCGGCCCCGGCCGCGTTGGCCTGCTGCTGGGTCAGCGTGTAGGCCACCGCGGTGGCGACGCCATTCCCGTCCAGCGTGACGTTCACCGGGTTGGTGAGGCCGAAGTTCGCGCAGCCCAGGATCATGAACGACGCGGACAGCCGGGCGCCCATGAACGTGGCCAGGTTGTTGCCCGTGGCGGGCACCGGGGAGGTGAAGTTCAGCTCCCTGGCCATGTCCTGCTGGTTGCGGGCCGGCGCGATGTTGACCATGTTCTGGCAGTACGCCGCGGCGACCTGTGCCGGGCTGACGTTGCCCGGCAGCAGCGGCTGGTCCACGAGGGACCGGTACACGTTGGTCTTGGCCACGCTGAACTGGCCGTTGACCAGCACCATCTCATCGTTCGGCGGAATGACCGCGATCGTGCCCTGCTGGTTGACCCGGGCGCTGAGCTCGTTCAGCGCCTGCGACGGTGCGGTGCCGGCCGCGTTGGTGGTGTCCGGCGCGGTGAACGGCGTGCACCCGTTCGCCGGATCGACGAACTCGGACAGCAGCGCGTCGTCGCTGCCGTTGGTGAGCACGGCGGCCCCGGCCATGGCGTTGGCGTTCGCGGCCGTGTCCTGCGCGGTCTGGCCGTTCCCGTTGATCAGGTACTTGGTCACCACGTTGTCGCTCTGATCCTGGTCGATCAGGCCGAAGTCGCGCGTGGTCAGGCACGGCTGCCCGGACAGGTCGGTGCCGGCCGGCGGCACCTTCAGGATGCCGCGCGCCATCTCGCGGTTGGCCATGTTGTAGAACCTGACCGCGTTGCACGCCGAGACCTGGCCGATCAGCGACTGGCCGAGCGCGTCCACGCAGCGGCCCTCGAAGGCACCGCGCCCGGTCAGCGCCAGGTTGGTCCCGTTGAACCCGATGTCGATGATCACCTGGGAACCGCGCGGGATGGCCGGCGGCGCCGGCGTGGCCGCCGGCGTGGTGCCCGCGGTGATGACCAGCGGGTTGTACACCTGAAGCTGGCCGTTCGGCGACAGGATCGTCGCCTCCACGAACGCGCCCTCGGTGGCGGCGTTCGCCATCGAGCACCCGTCGCCGAGCTGGTACGGCGTGGCCAGGCCCTGCGCGCTCAGCGGGTTGTCCGGCACCTGCAGGGTGCAGTTCATCGACGCGGCCGCCTCGGCGGGCGTCTGGTTCAGGTTGATCGGCGTGGCGCCGGCCGCGCCGCTGACCGGCGCGGTGGCCACGTCGCCGAGCTGGAAGAACGCGGTCGGCCCGGCGGCGAACGAGTTCGCCGCGGCCACCGTCGTGCCCGCCGTGGCCGTCGTGCCCGCCGTGGCGCCGGTGCTCGCGGGCGCGGACGGGCACGGCGACGCCGCGGGCGAGGCCGCCGCGGCGGCGCTCGGGCTCGCGGACGGCGACGCGCACGCAGACGCCGACTGAGCGATGGTCGTGGCGTTGCTGCCGGAGACCGCGAGGACGATCCCCAGGGTCAAGCCCAACGCCATCGGTATGGCGAGGGGGACCGCGATGCGCACCGCGCGACTATTCCTCCCGCGGCGGCGCCATGCGGACCGATGCCCGCTGAGCATTCAATCCACCTCCATGGATGTCCGCTGTGACGCTCCCGATGGATCACCGTAGACCCGGCGGCAAGCCGGAATCAGGAAATTCAGAAGATTCGCGTTTTGTCCGGTTCCGCGGGTGAAGCGGGGCGCGAACCTTGGTAATTGATTGCCAACTTCTAACGTCGCAGGTGACGGGGCCTTAGCGTGACCGAGATCGTACCGTGATAGCGCCGTTGCAGGTGATGCGACGTCCCGGCAGGCCGCTTCGGGCACGGAAAGTAGTTATTAAAACTCTCACGGTAAGCATGAGGTATTGCGCGGAGGTTACGTCCCGGCTGCCGCCGCGGCCGCCGGCCGGGACGCGCCGGGCAGGTCACGGGCTCCCCGCCGCCGTCGGCCCGCCTGCCCGCCGGCGGCGCGCCGCTGCCGCGGAGGCGGCCGCCGCGCGCCGCGCCGGCCGCGCCGGCATTACCGCGGCGCCGGGCCCGCTCACCGGGCATTGTTCCGGGCTTGCCGCTTGCCGCTTGCCGTTTGCCGTTTGCCGCCCGGCGCGCGAAGCGGCGCAGCCGATAAACCGGTCACGCACCGCGCGGGGCGGCCGGGGAATTGCAAATAGCGCTGGATCCCATGTGAAATGCGGGACGACGGCGAAGGATAATCCGCGCCTCAGTCACCATTCACCGGGAAGCGTCATTCCAGGCGGCTGCAATTTCCTGTTGCCGGCCGCGGTCGTGCCGGTAGCCGACTGGCTTCGCGGCGGCGGCCGGCTTCGCGGCGGCCGGCTGCCGGCGGCCCGTGGCGCGCCCCGGGGCCGGGCGCCGGCAACCTTTCCCGGGGCGTGCGCGTCTGTCTGTAGGAGGAGTTGTTATCCGGCCTTGCCGGCTTCGAGAGATACGCTCGCTACCGTTGTTGTTTTCCCAGAACACGCCGAGGGGACGGTGCCGTGTCGCGATCCGGATGGTTCCGCAGCCAGCGGTCAATGCTGCCCGCCAACGGGACCGCCGCCGGACGGGGCCGACCGCGACAGCCGCGGCGGCGCGGCGCGGTGCTCACCGCCAGCGGCGCCGCGCTCGTGCTGGTCGCCGGCATCGCGGTCGTCGTCTTCACCTCACCGGGCGGCCACGCGGCGCCGGTCTCGTTCGCCCGGCAGGCGGCCGCCAAGCCGGGCCCGGCGGCGGCGCTGCGGGTGCTGTCGGTGACGCCGGCCGCCGGGGCCCAGGACGTCAACGGCGCCGATCCGATCCGGGTGCGGTTCTCCGCGCGGCTGGCCGCGGACTCCCCGATGCCGCGGCTGTCGCCGGGCATCGCCGGGTCCTGGCGGGTCACCGGCGACGATGCGGTGTTCACCCCCGCGGTGGGGTACTTCCAGCACACGCACGTCACGGTGACGATCCCCGGCGGCGCCGCGGGCATGCTGTCGGCGGCCGGAGCGAAGGCGGGCGCCGGCGGCCTGCTCGCCGCCACGGTGACCGAGAGCTTCACCACCGGCTGGTTCAGCACGCTGCGGCTGCAGCAGTTGCTCGCCGAGTTGGGGTACCTGCCGCTGACCTGGACGCCCGCCTCGGGCTCGGTCATCAGCCCGTCGGACGCGAACGCCGAGCTCGCCGCCGCCTACGACCCGCCCGCCGGGAGCTTCGCCTGGCAGGGCAGCTACCCGTGGAACCTCACCAGCCAGTGGCGGGCCGGCTCGGCCAACATCCTCGACGCCGGCGCGATCAGGACGTTCGAGTACGACCACGGGCTGACCATGGACGGCGACGCCGGATACCACGTGTGGTCCGATCTGCTTGCGGCGGTGGCCGCCGGGCAGGACAACCGGCACGGCTACACCTATGCGCTGGCCGACCAGAACATCCCGGAGACGCTGACCGTCTGGCACGACGGCAGCGTGGTGCTGAAGAGCCCGGCGAACACCGGCATCCCGGCGTCCCCCACCGTGGACGGCACGTTCCCGGTATACGAGCGGTTCTACTTCACCTACATGAAGGGGACCAACCCCGACGGCAGCAAATATGACGACCCGGTCTGGTACGTGTCCTACTTCAACGGCGGCGACGCCGTGCACTACTTCCCGCGTGGCAGCTACGGCTGGAACCAGAGCCTGGGCTGCGTGGAGGTGCCCTGGGACCAGGCCAAGATCGCCTACTCGTACCTGACCTACGGCAGCCTGGTCACGGTCGTCGGCCCGGTCGGCGGCTGAGCCCCGGCACCGCGGCGGCTCAGCACGGCACCGGCGCGGCGGCGGCGAGCACGTCCCGGCCGCGGAGCGCGGCCATGCGGGCCGCGAAGCGGGAACCCGGGACCGCGGCGGCGACGCGTTCGGCTTCGGCGGCGGTGTCGACGTCGGTGAGCTCGGGCAGCAGCCGGACCCGCAGCCCGGCGCGCTGGAGCCGGGCCAGCTGCAGCGGCCCGGTATCCGGCCGCGACATCGGCACGCCGAGCACGAGCGCCGGGTCGATCTCCCGCAGGCCCAGCAGCCAGAAGCCGCCGTCGCGGGCCATGCCGAACGTGGCATCCGCGGCGCCGCAGACCAGCGGCTCGGCCGCAGCCGCCAGCAGCGCCGCGGTCACCTGCGGGGTGTCCATGCCGATCAGCACCGCGGGCGCGGGAAACGCGGCGCTTGCGTCGGCGAGCGCACCGGCGATCCGCTCGTCCAGGCCCGCGCCGCGCTGGCCGATCACCTCCCATCCGGGCGGCAGCCAGCGGCCGGGCACGCCGTCGAGCGCCAGCACCCGCCGGGCGACCGGCGCGCGGGCGACCGCGGCCAGCGTGTCGGCCAGCGCCGCCTCGGCGAGCGAGGCCGCCTCCGCCGGGGTGAACGGCGGCGTGAGGCGGGTCTTGACCCGGCCGGGAACGGGCTCTTTCGCGATCACCACGACCTGGGCCGGCCTGGCCGCGGTCATGACGAGGCGGGCGCCGCGGCGGCGAGCACCCGGCGCATGTCCCTGACGGCCCGCACCGTTCCGCCGAGGGTGCCGGTGACCTTCGACTTCCCGGTGCGCGGGTAATAGGGCACGGCGACCTCCGCGATCCGCCACCCGGCCTGCGCGGCGCGCAGCACCATCTCCAGCGGGTAGCCGAACCGGCGGTCCGACGTCGGCAGCGCCAGCAGCGCCTGCCGCCTGGCGGCGCGCATCGGCCCGAGATCGGTCAGCGGCACGCCGGTCCGGCGGCGCAGTTCCGCGGCCAGGACCCGGTTGCCGATCCTGGCGTGCAGCGGCCAGGCGCCCCTGCCGGTGACCGAGCGCCGGCCCAGCATCAGGTCGGCCTCGCCCGCCAGCACCGGGCCTGCCACCAGCGGCAGGTCACCCGGGTCGAAGGAGGCATCGGCGTCCATGATGCAGACCACCTCGCTGCCGGCCCGCAGCAGGCCCGCGTGGCAGGCGGCGCCGAAGCCGCGCTGCGGCACGGGCACGACGAGCGCCCCGTGGCCGACGGCGACGGCGGCGGAACCGTCGGTGGAGCCGTTGTCCGCGACGATGGGCCGGTAACCCGGCGGCATCCGGGACAGCACCCAGGGCAGCGCGCCCGCCTCGTTGAGGCACGGCAGGACCACGTCGATTTCCATGGCGCCCGACAGTACTGGCGCGGCGGGCCGGCGGAGCCGGTAATGCCGCCGGACCGCGCTTACGAAGCTGTGACGGCTCCGGCGGGCCCGCCGCCGGCGGCCTCCGGCGTGGTTTGCTGCATGGCGTGCGTGTACTGGTGACCGGCGCGGCGGGCTTCATCGGATCGCATGTCGCGGAGGCGATGGCGGCCGCCGGCCATGAGGTGCGGGGCCTGGACTCGCTGGCGCCCGCCGTGCACAACGGCCGGCCCTGCCACGTCCCCGGGGACCTGGTCGTCGGCGACGTGCGCGACCCGGCGGCGGTGGACGAGGCGCTGGCCGGGATCGACGCGGTCTGCCACCAGGCGGCGATGGTGGGGCTCGGCGTGGACCTGTCGGACCTGCCGGCCTACATGGACGTCAACGTCACCGGCACCGCGGTGCTGCTGGAGGCCATGGGCCGGCACGGCATACCGCGGCTGGTGCTGGCCTCGTCCATGGTGGTCTACGGCGAAGGGGCCTACGACTGCGCCGAGCACGGCCGGGTGCGCCCGGGGCCGCGGCATCCCGCCGACCTGGCCGAGGGGCTGTTCGAGCCGCGCTGCCCGCGGTGCGCGCGGCCGCTGGCCACGGCGACCGTCACCGAGGACGCGCCGCTGGACCCGCGCAACGGCTACGCCGCCAGCAAGGTGGCCCAGGAGCACCTGGCGGCGACCTGGGCTCGGGCGTGCGGCGGCACGGCGATCGGGCTTCGCTACCACAACGTGTACGGACCGCGGATGCCGCGGGACACCCCGTACTGCGGGGTGGCCGCGATCTTCCGGTCCTGCCTGGAGAACGGGGTGCCGCCGCGCGTGTTCGAGGACGGCGGCCAGCGGCGCGACTTCGTGCACGTCCGCGACGTGGCCCGTGCCAACCTGCTCGCCCTCGCCGCGGCCGGCCGGCCGGCCCGCGGCTGCGGTGCCGGCGCCGTCGGCGGGCTGCGCTGCTACAACGTCGCCAGCGGCGAGCCGCACACGGTCGGCGAGATGGCCGCCGCGCTCGCCGCCGCGTCCGGCTGCGGAATCGAGCCCGTGGTGACCGGTGAGTTCCGGCTCGGCGACGTCCGGCACATCGTCGCCTCCGCGGCCGCCGCCGAGCGCGACCTCGGGTTCCGGGCGCAGGTGTCGTTCGCCGACGGCATGGCCGGATTCGCCCGCGCCCCGCTCCGCGAGCCCGCCGGGGCGTCCCCGGCTCCCCGGGCGTAGCGCCCCCGGCCGGCCCCCGCGCACCGGCGGCGGCGCGGGCGGTCCCGCACCAGGCAAGATCGCTTGCATGGCTATCGTTCGCGCGGTCGCGCTGTTCATCGCCGCCGGCCTGGCCGAGATCGGCGGCGGCTACCTGATCTGGCGCTGGCTCCGGGAAGGCGCTCCGGCCCTGGCCGGCGTCCTCGGTGCGATCGTCCTGGTCGGTTACGGCATCATCCCCACCTTGCAGCGAAGCAGCGACTTCGGCCGGATCTACGCCGCGTACGGCGGGGTGTTCGTGATCGCATCCCTGCTGTGGGGCTGGGCCGTCGACGGCAAGCAGCCCGACCGGTACGACTGGGCGGGCGCAGCGGTCGTGGCCGTGGGGGTCGCCGTCATCTTCTTCGCGCCACGTCACTGACGGCGGCACGCCCGGGGCTGGCCCCGCCTGGCGGACGGCGGTCAGTTCGAGGCCGGCGCGGGGGCGGGGCGGCGGCGCGGGACGGTGCTGGTGAGCGCGGGCACGCCCGGGCGCGCCAGCGGCAGCCTGATCAGGAACTGGCAGCCGGGGCCGGCGTTGCGTACCGCGATCTGGCCGGAATGCGCCTCGACGATGCCGCGCGCGATCGACAGGCCGAGCCCGGCGCCCTCGCTGGGCCCCGGCGTGCGCGCCGACTCGCCGCGGAACGCCACGTCGAACACCCGCGGCAGGTCCTCCGGAGGGATGCCGCCGCAGGCATCCGACACGCTCACGCACGCCATGCCGCCCTGCAGGTCGGCCAGCACGTCCACGACCCCGTCCGACGGCGTGTGCCTGATCGCGTTGGTGACCAGGTTGCGCAGCGCGCGGCCCATCTCCGCGGTGTCGATGTAGACGGGCATGCCGCGCACCGCGGCCCCGGTCAGCCTGACGCCCTTGGCCCTGGCCACCGGCTCGGTGCTGGCCACCACCTCGGCGACCACGTCCTCCAGCCCGACAAGGCGCCGGGACAGCTTGAGCGCGCCGGCGTGGATGCGGGACAGCTCGAACAGGTCGTCGATCATCGCGGACAGCCGGTCCACCTCGCGGCGGATCTGGGTGTGGTACTGGGACACCGTGCGCGGGTCGACCACGACCTGGTCCTCCAGCGCCTCCGCCATGGCGCGCAGCCCCGCCAGCGGCGTCCGCAGGTCGTGGCTGACCCAGGCGACCAGCTCGCGCCGGCTGGCCTCCAGTGCCCGCTCCCGGGACCTGGCCCTGGCCAGGCGCTCGTGCGCGGCAGCCAGGCCCTCGGACAGCTCCGCCAGCTCAGCGGGCAGCGTCAGGCTCGGCGGAATGTAGACGCCGTTCTCGCCGACCCCCTGCACCGCCGACGACAGCGCCCGGCCTGCCCTGACCAGCCGCCGCCCGACGAACAGCGCGACGGCCAGCCCGGCCAGCCCGGCGATCGCCATCAGGTCCAGCACCACCTTCTGGTCGACCCCGGGCAGCATGCGGTAGGCGATGACGCCGGTGCCGGCGACCGTGGTGAACACGGAGGTGAGCACGATGACGGTGACCATCACCGCGACGGACCGCGCCGCCAGCGCCCGCAGCGCGACCAGGCCGATGGCGGTGATCACCAGCGCGAGCACGGCGGTGACGGCCGATATGTACTCGAGGTCCGACAGCTGGATGCCGGCGGGGAGCTGGAAGCCGCCGCTGGCGAGCGCGCTCACGCCGCCTCCGGCTCGTACCGGTACCCGACGCCCCACACGGTCACGATGCGCCTGGGCATCGTGGGGTCGGGTTCCAGCTTCTCGCGCAGCCGCCGCACGTGCACGGTGACGGTGGAGGTGTCGCCGAACGTCCAGCTCCACACCTCGGATAGCAGCTGTTCCCTGGTAAAGGCCTTGCGCGGGTTGCGCATGAGGAAGACGAGCAGGTCGTACTCGCGCGAGGTGAGCTGGACCAGCTTGCCCGCCGCCCTGACCTCGTGCGCGGCCAGGTCGACGACCAGGTCGCCGTCGGCGATCGTGCCGAGATCGGGCCTGTCCGGCAGCCCGGCGCCGCGCGACCTGCGCAGCACCGAACGCACCCGCAGCGCGAGCTCGCGCGGGCTGAACGGCTTGGTCACGTAGTCGTCCGCGCCGGTCTCGAAACCGACCAGGCGGTCGGTCTCGTCCCCGAGCGCGGTCAGCATGACGACCGGGATCGGCCACCGCTCGCGCAGCCTGCGGCAGACCTCCAGGCCGTCCATGCCGGGCAGCATCAGGTCCAGCACCACCAGGTCGGGCGGCCTCTCGGCGACCTTGCGCAGCGCCTCGTACCCGTCCTGGGCGCGCTCGACGGTGTGGCCGTCGCGCATCAGGTATCGTCCGACGACGTCCGCGACGGTGGGATCGTCGTCGACGACGACGATCCGGGCCGGCGGGTCAGGGTTGGTCATGGCTGGCCGTTCCGGAACGCGGCAATGGTCACGCCTCCACGGTACGGCGTCCACGCGTGGCGGAGCCAGCAAACGGTCCGGCTGCCTTCGCTGCCGTCATCAGTACGTAAGGGTTCCCCGCGTCGTTACCGCCCGGGCCTGGCGATTCGCGGCGTGACCGCCGGGGAAGGAACCTATCGCGAAGGCGTGCCGGGCCTGCCCGTGACGGCGGTCCGGCGGGGCGACGGGAGGCCGAGGATGGCGCTCAAGATCATGCCGCACGGCAGGCTGCAGGAATGGGTGGCCGAGGAGAAGGGCTACTTCGCCGCCGAAGGGCTGGAGTACAGCTTCGTGCTCAGCGAGGACTACGGCGTCCACCGGCCGCGGCGAGACGACGCCGGGGAGATCAGGACCGGCGCCTTCGAGACGTTCGGGGCCGGCCGCGACGGCGCCGACGTGAGCTGCGCGTGTCACTGGGCCACCAGCGCCGCCGCGAGCGAACGGTCCGGCCGCCTGGTGACGACGGCCTACTCGGTGGCGCCCTGCGCCGTCGTCGTGGCGCACGAGTCGCCCATCCGCCGGCCCGAGGAGCTGGCCGGGGTGCCGATCGGGGTCGGCTACCACTCCGGCAGCCACTTCGCCACCGTGCAGGCCCTCGAGGCGGTGCTGCCCCCCGGCGAGGTGACGCTCAGCTTCCAGGGGCCGCCCAACGAGCGCCTGGACGCGCTGCTGCAGCGGCAGGTCCCGGCCGCGACGGCGTGGGGGGTGCCGCTCTACATCGCCGAGGCCTTCGGGTTCCGCAAGATCGTCGACGCCACGTTCATGATCGGGTTCCTGGTCACCGGGCGCGACGTCAGCAGGGCCGAGGTGGACAAGTACCTGGGCGCCCTGCGGCGGGCGCAGATGGAGATCGACCTGCACCCGGAGCGGTACAAGCACTACCACCTGCGGGCGGTGCCGGAGAAGTACCGGGACCAGGTCGACGTGCGCTCGTTCGGGACCGGAGAGCGCATCGTCTTCCTGCCCTACCCCCGGGAGTCCTTCGCCGCCACCCGGGAGTGGACCGAGGCGCACCAGCTGTTCGCCGACCGGCCCGCGTCCCTGACCGGCTACGACGAGGCGGCCCTGGTCTTACGGGCTGATCATCGCGGCGCCTGCTCCCTCGCCCTGGCCCTGGTCAGGTGCGGCTCGCGCTCAGCGCCCGATGTGCGTGTTCGTGATCGAGGTGAACTGGCAGATCAGCGCCGCGGTGAGGAAGACGAGCCCGAGCGCGATCTCGTTGAACCGGCGCAGCTCGCGGCCGCTGGCGGCGAACACGAACATGACCGCCGCCGCGGCGGTCAGGATGAGGGCGAGTGCATCCATGCTGGCTCCCGAAGTCAGCCCCAGAGGTCTGGGCGGTAACGTGCGGTCGTTTCCAGTTCGTGCAGGCGGGCCTCGGCGTGCTCGCGCGGCAGCCGCCCATGGTCCGCGACGACGTCGACGAAGGCGGCGCGGACGGCGTCGCGCACCGGCTGCGAGCCGCAGACGTAGACGTAACCGTCGGCGGCGAGCAGGCGCCAGATGAGCGCGCCCTGCTCCCGGATGCGATCCTGGACGTAATCGCGGCGGCCGGGGCTGTCGCGCGACGTGGCGACATGAACGTGATCGAGCACTGCTTCGGCGCCGAACTGCTCGATCTCGTCCCGGTAGATGTAGTCGAGGCTGTTCGAGCGGATGCCGTTGAACAGAGCCGCTTCCGCCAGCGAGACGCCCGCGCGCTTCATCGCCAGCCGCTCCCACAGGAACGCCCGCATTGGGGCGAAACCGGTGCCGGCGGAGACGAAGATCATCGGCTTCGTCACGTCCTGTTGCAAGTGGAAGCGGGCGGCACTGTCGACGAAGACGTTCAGCCTGTCGGCCTCGCGAAGACTGTGCATGTAGTGTGAGCTCATCCCGCGGAAGTCACGGCCGGGCATGCCGGGCACGGGGATGACCTCGAGGCCGACCGTCACGTGCGCGACGGCGTCGCCATGAATCCGCGGGCTCGAGCTCGCCGAGTAGTAGCGCGGCCGGAGCGGCTGGGCCACCCTCAGGAACTCGAAGATGTTCAGCGAGCAGGATGGGAACTCGTCCAGCAGCCGGAGCGCGTCGTAGCCGCCCGCGTCGATCGCCGTCCGCAGCGGCGAGGCCGGGCCGCCCGGGGCCCCCAGGACATCCCTGATCTCCGCCAGCCTGGACCGCTCGCCTGGATCGGCCGCCTTCTCCAGCAGCAGGTCGAGCAGCGGCACCGTCGGCCGGCCGGCGATATCGACGAGGTTGGTGAGCACGTTACGGACCTGGAGCACGACGCCTTTCGGGACGGCGCGGACGTCCATCGTCTTGGGCACCATGAACAGCCCGTCGGGCGCGGCGCCCAGGCGCCGGGCGAGCCGTTCGACCTTCGCCTCGTCGTTCTTCGGGCAGACTCCGATGTGGTCGCCGACCTGGTAGGCCGCACCGGGCGGCAGGCCGATCTCCAGGTGCCGGGTCCGTTTCGGCGATCCGGGCGCCTGGAGTTCCCGGCACACCAAGGCGCGCGCCTCCACCGTCTCGATGCCGACGGAGTTGGTGAGGATCGTCGGAGCCAGCAGCACCCGCGACCGGGTGGCGGCGAGGCCGGCCGAGCCCGGTGAGCCGCGCCCGGAGGTGGCCCGCCGCCGTGATCCGGACGACATCAGCCGCATGATCGAGGTGATGGTCGTCGCCTTGGAGGCCTGCTGCGACGCGACGTCCTCGCCATACAGCGACCTGTGCATGGCGGTGCCGGAATCGCTGCCGGTGAGCGCGCCCGTGGCCGCCCTCCGGGCGGCGTCGCGCGCGGCCGCTGCCTGGGTCCGCCGCGCCCCGGACAGCTCGAGCAGGACGGGCCAGACGCCGTCGTTCCAGTCCGCGTGCCGGCGCTCCCACATGGGCGAGCCGACGTCGCCGTACCCAAACTCGGCAAGCGGGGCGGCGCCGAGTTCGGACAGCTTGCCGTGCACGTAGCGGGGAAACGCGAGGAACGCGTTCCACTGGCTGTTGCCGAGCCCCCAGACGAGGTACCTGCAGTTCCGCCAGGTCGGGTGACCGGGTTCGGTGTGCTCGAGCCATGACTTGAACGCGGTCGCATTCGACGGCGGGTTGGAGGTGTAGGTGGAGGTCATGACGACCAGCAGCCAGGGCCGTGTGCGCGGCGGCGAGCCGGCGAGTTCGTCGAGGGTCAGCACGTCGCTGGTGTAGCCGTAGAAGCCGCCCCGTTCGGCGAAGCGCTCGGCCAGTTCCTTGTTCGCGCCGAAGTTGCTGCCGTACGCGATCACCAGGTGGCGGTAAGCGCTCGTCTCGGGGATCTCGGCCGGCTCGCCCCACTCGTTCTCGACGGCTGGCGCGGCGGCGGGCCGCGCGCGCACCGGCGGGACCTCCGCCTGCCGCCCGTCGCGCCGGCGCGGCAGCACGATGATCGGGACCGCGGCGGGTTTCGTCGTCACGACCGTGTTCTTGGTGACGGTCGCGCCCGGCGCGAGCCGCAGCCGGTAGTGCTTGCAGATCTCGAACAGCACGACGCGGAGCATCATGAACGTGACTTCCTGCGCCATGCACTGCCGCTTCCCGATCGAGAACGGGATCATGGCGTGCGCGGGCCGGGCGGCAACCTTCCCCGGCGCGAACTGCTCCGGGTCGAACCTGTCCGGGTCCGGTCCCCAGTAGCGCGGGTCGCGCTGCGCGGCCAGCGTCCCGACCAGGATGATGTCCCCCTTCCGGATGCGGTAGCGGCCGAGCGTCCCGTCCCTGAGGCTGCGCCGGATCGTGACCGGCATCGGCGGGTAGATCCGCAGCGTCTCTTTGATCACCTGGGTGGTGTAAGCCAGCGCGGTCAGGTCGTCGTACTGCAGGTCGTAGTCCGGGTCGCCGCCGGTGATCCCGTCGATCTCGGCGATGAGCTTCTCCTCGACGTCCGGCCGCGTGGCCAGGATGTACGCCAGCCACGCTGCGGTGATCGACGGCCCGTTGAAGCCGTTCGACAGGTGCATGAGGATCTGGTCGCGCACGGTCGCGGCGTCGAGGAACTCGCCCGTCTCGGGATCGGGCGTGCTCACCAGGCGGCTGAGCAGATCCGTCTGCTGCCCCAGCGGCGCGGTGTCCGTCCGGGCGCGCACGAGCGCCTCCGCGGTCCGGAACAACTCCTCATTGTTACGGCGGTAGCGCTTGACTCGGGCGCGGCGGGAGCGCCCGGCGAGGACCGTGAGGTCGGGGCGGGGCTCGGCCACGCGCAGGATGCTCTCCTTCGTGCTCTCCGGGACCGCCACGGCAAACGGGGGCGGCTCGCCCTTCCCCTCGAGCAGGCCGAAGTCGTAGGCACACGCGCCGCGCCCGGAGACCTCCAGCGTGTAACGCTCCATCCAGGCGCGGGCGTCGAACGGCTCGCCGTCCGGGATCGCCGACCACGCGGCGACGAGCTTCCGCGCCTGCTCCTTCATCCGCTCAAGCTGGGTCCGCTGGTGCGACGGCGCGTACCACGGCAGCATCACGCGGCGGATCCGCTCGTAGTGCTCTCCGTCGCTGATCACCGAGATGCCGCCGCCGCGGGAGTTTCTCAGCTGGTCGAAGAAGTTGATGTCCTCGACGCGCTTGCCGAACTGCTCCTCGTTCGCCGCCACCTCGTCGAGCAACTCGGGATCCGAGACGACGACGAGCCGCCATTTCTTGGTCGGGATCCCGACCGCGTAGATGTGCCCGAACCGACGGTAGTAGTCCAGCTGCGTGTCGTTGTCGTTCAGGATGTGGAAGTTGGCGAACCGCTCCCCCCTCGGCACCAGCCACCGCACCGCGTACCGGATCTCGAGCAGGCCGTCGCCGGGCGGCGGGGGCGCGGCGGCCGGGGGCGGCACGGCCGTCCGCGGCGCGGCGGCCGGGGGCGGTGCTTTCCCGGCCTGCAGGCCGGAGGAGGCGACCTCCAGCAGTTCGCGGCCGACCAGCCGGAACGTCGCGGAGCCGAAGCCGACCAGGTCTCCCTCGGTCACCGGCGCGGCCGCGACACACCGCTCATTGACGTAGGTGCCGTTCCTGCTGTCCAGGTCCACGATGCGGTACCGGCCCGCCCCGCGGCGCAGTTCGGCATGATGACTGGAGACGCTCGGGTCGGAGAGCACGAGGTCGTTGTCCGGCGCGCGGCCGATGCGCAGCGTGGTGACGGATGTGACCGTGCAACTCAGGACCGGCCCGTCGGCAGGATGGCTGAGCCGGACCGCGCAGTCGTCGTCGATCTCGACCCGGTCCACCCGCCGGCCTCCGGCGTAGATGCCGTTGGTGCTGCCGTTGTCCGCCAGCACCCACCGGCCGTCCTCCAGCCGGAGCACGGCATGCCGCCAGGACACCCGGCGATCTGCAATCACGATGTCGCAGTCCGGATCACGGCCGACCACGTAGGAGGGGCCTGCCGGCAGGGTCCAGCCGGAGCTGTGCGCCCGCACCACCAGCGGCGGCGCGGACTCCTCCGAGAGGGACTTCTCCGCATCCATCAGCAGTCAGGGTCGCCCGTGCCGCCCGGCGGCCGGGGTCTCCCGTCCTCCTCTCACGCGCGCCCCGGCGGTCACATCCTCATGGGCGAGCCGGCGAAGCCGATGTTGTGATGGACGCCGACCCACCAGTTCCATACGTCCTCATGCACCGGGCCGGCCACGTAGGCAAGGAGATGACCATCGTCCTGGGTCCAGACGAAATCTTCCTGGCCGTTATTGAAAGTGCAGAAAACCCGGCCCGCGGCCTGGGCATCCGTCACCATTCCCGCGCTCATCTGCGCGACCGAGTAGGACTTGGGGTGCTGGAACATGTGATTCCAGCCGACCTCGCCGTAGGTCTCTTCCAGGCCGCAGTCTGCGAAATTCTCCCGGAATTTACCGGAGTTCAGCGACGTGACCTGGGCGGTGTACGCGGCGTACAGGGCGGCCAGGGACGGGTACGTCCGGAAGACGGCCGCGCTGATGCCGGGCGCCGGCGCCGTGCAGGTCACCATGGTGGTGCGCTGCTGCTTGCACGTCGAGGGCGGCAGCAGGCCCTTGGCTCCCCCGCTCTCGTTGGCGAGCATGAGCGCGCTCATCAGCGCGCTGACCGGCTTCGGCTTGGCGGACATGGACGGCATGGCCATGTTGCGGGCGTGGGACCCGGACCCGGCGGACACGGCGGCCCAGATGCCCGCGCCCGCGGCGATCAGGATCAGCGCGGCCAGGACCGCCATCCACCGCGGCCGGGCGAACCACCGCCGCGGCGGCACGCGCCCGCCCCGGGGCGGCTCGGCGGGCTGGCCGGGGGGCGGCGGCTCGCTGGCCAGCCGGCGATGGGAGACGATGGTGTCGCCATGGCGCCCTTGCCCGGCCTGCGGCCTGGCCAGGCTCCCGGCCGACTCGGGGAGCGCGCCGCTTCCGGGCACCCGGCCCGGCGGCTCGGCCGCCAGGCTGCGGGCGGATGTGCCCGTCGGCGGTCCGGCCGCCGCGCCGCTGAGGGACGTCCGGGCCTGCGGCTCGGCCGCGGGGCTGCCCAGGGCTATCCGGGCGGCCTCGATGAACTCACGGCAGTTCTCGTAGCGGTCGGCGGGCTCCTTGGCCAGCACCCGGGAGAAGACCTCGTCCACGGCCGGCGGCAGGTCCGGGCGCAGGACCGTGGGCATCGCGGGAGCTTCCTCGACGTGGGCGAAGATGATCGCGGCGTCCAGGTCCTTCTCGAAGGGCACGCGGCCGGTCAGGCACTCGTACAGCACGCAGCCCAGGGAGTACTGGTCCGCCAGGCCCAGCACCGGCATGCCCCGGATCTGCTCGGGTGCGACGTAGTCGATCGTGCCGAGGAACTGGCCCGTCGCGGTCAGCCCGCTGCGGGACGTCGCGTGCTTGGTGATCCCGAAGTCGGTCAGGTAGAGGTGGTCAGGATCGTCGGCATCGTCGTCGCCGCCGCGCTCGACCAGCAGGTTGCCCGGCTTGACATCCCGGTGCACCAGCCCCTTGCGGTGCGCCGCATCCAGGGCCCGGGCGGCCTGGCCGAGCAGGAACCAGGCAGTGCCGGGAAGCAGCCGACCCCGCTTCTTGATCATCTGGCGCATGTCAGTCCCCGACACATATCGCATCGCGATATAAAGCAGGCCGTCGCTGGAACCCGCGTCATAAATCGGGATAACGTTCGGATGATTAAGCGAGGCGGCAATGCGTGATTCCTCGAGGAACCGGGTACGGAAAGCGTCATCGCCGGCCAGCTCGGGCGCCAGCACCTTCAGCGCGATAACGCTCCCCAGGCGGGGATTCTCCGCCTGATAGACAACGCTCATCCCGCCGCGGCCGAGAACTGCACGCAGCCGGTAACCCGCGAACTCATCGCCAACCAACGGCAGATCCGGCATTGCGGCCCCCCTCCCAGCATCGCCGCTCCCGGTCGCTCACCGGACGGCGAGCCCCCTTCAGCCCACCGCTGAGTATGGATCGTTTTACGAGTTAAATATGTGTGTGCCGGGCGGGCACCGGGCCGGAGCTGCAACGGCGGGTCATGCCCGGATTGCATCTAGTGATAGGAAATTTTTGTTCTACACTTATCTTGATCCAGATCCGGATGCTGCACAAGGGGCAATTTCAGGATCCGCCGCCCATCTTCGTCAGGTGACCAGAAGCAACCGCACGCGCATTCATCGGCGGTTCCCGCGACAGGGATCGCCGCGCCCGCTGGCATCAGCCAGGCATCACGGCAGGGTCCAGCGCCCGGCACGTCCTGATCCCGGCACGTCCTGATCGGGCCCTGACCCCGGCCCTGACCCCGGCTCTGACCTGCCGCGGACCGGGAGATCGGTGCGGCCGTCACCGAACCGTAAGCACCCTGACGATTGTGTAAGTTCGGCCCCGATCGGCGCCGAAGCGGCCGCGGGATATGACACCCGGGTGAACACTGGGGGGCCAGGCAAGGGCCGCGAAGGTCACGAAGGGTGGGAGTCCGCGTGATCGGGGAACTCTACGAGCGCGCGCTGGCAGGCCGCGCGCGGCCGGTGGTCGAGCGCGCCGGCGGCGGGCGCGCGCCGCTGCGCGTCGACGGCTGGCTGCACGGCAGCCCCGGCGACAAGTCGCTGCTGGACCGCTGTCAGGGCCCCACGCTCGACATCGGCTCCGGGCCCGGGCGGCTCACCGTCGCCCTGGCCGAGCGCGGCATCCCCGCCCTCGGCATCGACATCACGCCGTACGCCGTTGACCTCGCCCGTTCCTCGGGCGCGCTGGTGATGCTGCGCGACGTGTTCGACCGGGTGCCCGGCACCGGCCGCTGGGCGACCGCGCTGCTCGCGGACGGGAACATCGGGATCGGCGGCGACCCGGCGGCCCTGCTGCGCCGGGTCGGCGAGCTGCTCGCGCCGGAAGGCCGCGCCCTTGTCGAGCTCGAGCCGCCCGGCGAGCCGCTGCGCCAGGAGCGCGTCCGGCTGCGCCACGCCGGGCTGGCGGGCGCCTGGTTCCCGTGGGCGTACGTCGGCGCCGACCACATCGAGGGCGTCGCCAGGGACGCCGGGCTCGGCGACGTCGAGACCTGGACCGTCGGGGGACGCTGGTTCGCCGAGATCGGCTGCTGCCGCGTTTCCGCCGAACGGCCGGTGCCGACCGGGGCCGGGGAGCGCCGATGCCGACCTGCGTGACCGCGCGGCTGCGCGTGGCCGTGATCTGCTCGGCGCTGGCGGCGCTGGCCGGGCTGGTGCTGCTGCTGGTGCGCCCCGGCCTGGACCCGGCACGAATCCGGCCGCTGCCGCTGCTGATCGGCGCATGGCTCGCGTTCGGTGCCGCCGCGTGGCTGCTGCGCAGGGTGCCGCTGCGCGCCGCGGTGCCGCTCATCCTGATCGGCGGCGTCGCCGTCCAGCTGGCCGCGGTGGCAGCGCCGCCGCAAAACAGCAACGACCTGTACCGGTACATCTGGGACGGGAGGGTCCAGGCGGCGGGGATCGACCCGTACGCCTACGTCCCCGCGGCCAGGCAGCTGGCCGGGCTGCGGGACCAGCTGCTGTGGCACCGGGGCGCGGAGTACTGCATCACCGCGCGGTACGTCGCGCTGCATCCGGCCGCGGACCTGACGCCCGGCTGCACCAGGATCAACAGGCCGGCGGTGCCCACCATCTACCCGCCGGTTGCCGAGGCGTACTTCCTCGGGGTGCACTACCTGCCGTCGGCCGACGACTCGACCACGCCGATCCAGGCGGCCACGGCGTTCGCCGCCGTGCTCGTCACGGCGGGCCTGCTGCTCGGGCTCGGCCGGCTCGGCAAGGACGTGCGGGCGGCCGCGCTGTGGTCGTGGTGCCCGACGGTCGCCCTGGAGGCGGGCAACAGCGCCCACGTGGACGTGATCGCGGTGGGGATCGCCGCGGCCGCGCTGCTGACCCTGGCCACCGCCCGCACCGCGTGCGGCAGGGTGCTCGGCGGGGCGCTGCTCGGCCTGGCCATCGCGACCAAGCTGACGCCCGTGCTCACCCTGCCGGGGGTGCTGCGGCGCCGCTGGCTGCCGGTGACCGCGGCCGGCGGCGCCGCGATCGCGGCGGTCTACCTGCCGCACCTGCTCGCGGCCGGCGGCAGGGTCATCGGGTTCCTGCCGGGCTACCTGCAGCAGGAGGGCTACGACAACGGGACCAGGTTCGGCATCATCGGGATCGTGGTCACCGGGTGGCTGGCCATCGCCGCCGCGGTGCTGATCCTGGCCGCGGTCGCCCTCGCCGTGCTGCTGTACTGCGACCCGGGCCGGCCCTGGCAGGGCGGGGTGGTGATGACGGCGGCCGCCCTGGCCGTCGCCACCCCCTCCTACCAGTGGTACGCGCTGCTGCTGGTGATGCTCGTGGCCCTGGACGGCCGGCCGGAGTGGCTCGCGTTCGCCGCGGGCGGCTACTACTCCGCCGAGGCGGCGCGGCTCGGCCCGCTCATCGTGCCCGCCCGGCTGCACAACGCGGTTGCCTACGGCGTGCCGGTGCTGGTCGTGGCCGTCGGCTGGCTGGCCCGCCACCTGATCGCCGGGCCCGCGGCGGAGCCGGCTTCCGCCCCGGCCGACCGGGCCGCCCCGGCCCCGCTGCGCGCCTGACCGCCGGCCGCCCTTTCTTACCTGTTGCTTACCCCCGGCGCAAAGCCCGAACGGCGCCGGCCGCCGGGGCCGTCAATAGGTGCATGAGCTACGACCCGTGGCGAACCCCGCCGCGCGACTTCGGACGCTGGGCGCAGGCGACCCCGGTGCAGCAGAACTGGCCGGCCTACGCCGACGGCGCCGACGGCGCCGACGCCGCCTACGGCGACGCGACGAGCGGACATGACTGGAGCGGCTACCACGACACCGCGGGGTACCCCGCCGGGAACGGGTACGGCGACCCGGCCGGCGGGTACGGCTGGGGCGGCTACGGCGCCGGGGACGGCCTGGTGGCCGGCGACACCGCCGGGGTGGCCCGGGGCTGGCCGGCGGCCCGTGAACCGGTCCGCGCCGGCCGGATCGCCGGGGCGCTGACCGGGCTGCTCGCCGCGGCGGCCGCCATCGGCGTCGCCACGCTGGCGGCGGCGTTCGTCCGGCCGCAGGCCTCGCCGGTCATCGCGGTGGGCGGCGCGTTCATCGACCGGACCCCGCCCGCGCTGAAGAACTTCGCGGTCGAGCACTTCGGCGAGAACGACAAGACCGTGCTGCTGCTCGGCATGTACGTGACGATCGCCCTGATCGCGATGGCGATCGGCTGCCTGGCCCGGCGCGCGGCCGCGATCGGCGTGGCGGGTGTGGCGGCGTTCGGGATGTTCGGCGCTGTTGTCGCGCTCACCAGGCCGGAGAGCCGGGCGACCGACGTCATCCCGTCGGTCATCGGCGGCATCGCCGGCGTCGCGGCCTTCCTGTGGCTGGCGCGCGCGGCGGCACCGGCAGCGCCGGCCGGGCGGGCCCGCCGCGGCCACCGGAGGGCACGATGAGGACCGCCATCGACCGCCGCAGGTTCCTGGCCGCCAGCGGCACCGTCGGCGCCGTCGCGGCCGCGGCCGGCATCGGCGGCCACGTGCTGTCCGACAAGCGGTTCTCGGTGAACACCTCCGCGGTGAAGCTCGCCGCCCCGGTGGCCAGGCCGAAGCCGCTGCCCAGGGACGTCGCGCTGGACATCCCCGGCCTGTCGCCGTTCTTCACGCCGAACGCGCAGTTCTACCGGGTGGACACCGCCCTGGTGGTGCCCCAGGTCCCGCCGTCGGCCTGGACGCTGCGCATTCACGGCATGGTGGACAACCCGGTCACGCTCACGTTCGACGACCTGATGAAGCGGCCGATGATCGAGCACGACGTCACGCTGACCTGCGTGTCGGAAGGCGTCGGCGGCAGCTACATCGGCAACGCCCGCTGGGAGGGCACGCTGCTGGCCGGCCTGCTCCGCGAGGCGCGGGTGCAGGCCGGCGCGGACCAGATCGTGATGCGCGACGTCAACGGCATGAACATCGGCGTGGCCACCGACCCGGTGCTGGACGGCCGGGCCTCGCTGCTCGCGATCGGCATGAACGGCCAGCCGCTGCCGGTCGCGCACGGCTTCCCGGTGCGGGTGGTGGTGCCCGGGCTGTACGGCTACGTGTCGGCGTGCAAGTGGGTCGTCGACATGGAGCTCACCACGTTCCGCGCGTTCGACGCCTACTGGGTGCAGCGCGGCTGGTCCCAGCAGGCGCCGATCAAGACCGAATCGCGCATCGACGTCCCCAGGGCGGGCGCCAGCCTGCCCGCCGGCAAGGTCGTGGTCGCCGGCGTCGCCTGGGCGCAGCACCGCGGCATCGAGGCCGTCGAGGTGTTCGTGGACGGCACGTGGTATCCGGCGAGGCTCGCCGCGCAGGACACGATCGACACCTGGCGCCAGTGGTACTACGTGTGGGACGCCCCGCCGGGGCCGCACACGCTCAAGGTGCGCGCCACCGACAAGACCGGCCACACCCAGACCGCGGCGGTGCACCGCACCGAGCCCGACGGCGCCACCGGCTACCACACGATCCGCGTCACCGTGTCCTGATCCTGGCGGCGCGGCTCGGCCTGGCGGTCATCGGCGGCTGAGCCGAGGGGCCCGGCCGGTCATTCGGCCGAACGGACGGTGGCTTCCGCCTCCGGCTCGGCGGCGCCGGCGACGGCGGCCGCCGCCCGCCGCGGGTACAGCGGTCCGCGCCGCAGCAGCGTGCCGCACACCACCGCGCCGAGCGCGAAGATGCCCGCCGTCCACCAGAACCCGACGACGTAGCCGTGCACCAGCGACTGCTGGACCAGCGCCCCGCTGGGATGGCCGGCGGTGATCGTCGCCGGGCTGAGGTGGGACGCGAGGTAGCTCGCGGTGGCGCTGGCCACCATCGTGTTCAGCAGCGCGGTGCCGATCGAGCCGCCGAGCTGCTGGCCGACGTTGATCGTCGCCGAGGCGACGCCGGCGTCGTACGGCGCGACGCCGTAGGTGCCGGTGTTCACGGCGGGGGCGATCACCAGGCCGAGGCCGACCGCGATCACCATCAGCGGCCCGAGGATGGCCGACGCGTACCCGGAGTGGACGCCGATCCCGGTCAGCCACACCATGCCGGCCGCCGCGATCAGCATGCCCAGCCCGACCAGCGGCTTGGGGCCGGTCCGCGGCATCAGCACGACCTGCCCGACGTTGGCCGACACCATCAGCGCGCCGATCATGGGGAGGTAGGCGAACCCGGTGACGATGGGCGAGTAGCCGAGGGTGGTCTGCAGGTAGTAGGTGACGAACAGGAAGATGCCGAACATGCCGGCGCTGGCGATCAGCATCGCCAGGTAGGCGCCGCCCCGGTTACGGTTCAGCACCACCCGGGGCGGCAGCAGCGGCTGCTTGGCGCGCGCCTGCCAGGCGGCGAACGCCGCCAGCGCGGCGGCGCCGACGACCAGGAAGCCCCAGGTCGACGGCGTGTGCCAGCCGTGCGTGGCGGCGTTGGCGAGCCCGTAGACACCGCAGAACATGGCCCCGCCGACCAGCGCGGCGCCGGGCAGGTCCAGCCGCTGGCCGCCGCGGGCCGGCTCCCGGCGCAGCAGCAGCGCCGCGCCGATCAGCGCGAGCCCGGCGAAGACCAGGTTGACGTACAGCGTCCACCGCCAGGACAGGTAGGAGGTCAGCGCGCCGCCGAGCAGCAGGCCGACAGCGCCGCCGGCCCCGGCGATCGCGCCGAACACGCCGAACGCCTTGCCGCGGTCCTTCGGGTCCTGGAACGTGTTGGTCAGGATGGACAGCGCCGACGGCGCCATGACCGCCGCGAACACGCCCTGGCAGGCGCGGGCGGTCACCAGCATTGCGAAGCTCACCGACGCCCCGCCCGCGGCGGAGACGGCGGCGAACCCGGCCAGGCCCGCCATGAACGTGACCTTGCGGCCGAGCAGGTCGGCGAGCCGCCCGCCGAGCAGCAGCAGGCTGCCGAACGCCAGCGCGTACGCGGTCACCACCCACTGCCGGTCCACGGTCGCGAAGTGCAGCGACCGCTGCGCGGACGGCAGCGCGATGTTCACCACGGTCAGGTCGAGGACGATCATGAGCTGGGCCAGCCCGACGGTCGCCAGCACCAGCCAGCGCCGCGACCCGGCGGCCGCCCGGTCCGCCCCCGTCTGCGGTGCCGCGTCCCGCGGCACACCGATCTCGGACACCCGGTGCCCCCTGCCTGGATTGCTGATCCTCATACCCGGGAGACAACGCAGCCCGCCGCAGCGTGACATCCCCTGGGCCCTGTCTCCCGCCACGATACACGAAACGGAGATGGCACCTCCGCTCAGGGTACGCTGGTGCCATGGCAGCGACCGGCACCGGCGCGGCCCCGGCCCCGGCGGACGGCGGCCGCCGGCTGCGCAGCGACGCGGAGCGCAACCGGCGCCGCATCCTGCGTGCCGCCGCCGAGGTCTTCACCGAGCGCGGCCTGGACGCCACCCTCGACGACGTGGCGCGGCGGGCGGGCGTCGGCGTGGGGACCGTCTACCGCCGGTTCCCCGACAAGGAGGCCCTCGTCCGGGAGCTGTTCACCGAGCGGATCGACGCCCTGGTGGCCGACACCGAGAGGGCCTGCGCCGCGGCCGATCCGTGGGCCGGGCTGACCTGGTACCTGGAACATGTCGCGGCGACGTTCTCCGGGGACCTCGGCTTCCGGCAGCTGATGATGTTCGGCAGCTACGGCGCCGCCTGCTCCGGGTACGCCCGGGACCGGATGCGGCCGGTGGTGACCCGCCTGGTCGAGCGGGCGCAGGCGGCCGGGCAGGTCCGCCGGGACCTGGCCGCCACCGACGTCCCGTTCATCCTGCTCATGGTGACCGGCGCCGCCGAGCACGCGCGGGAGGTCCGGCCGGAGGTGTGGCGCCGCTACCTCGCGCTGATCCTCGACGGCCTGCGCCCGGCCCGCTCCGGCGTGACCCCGCTCGGCGTGCCCGCGCTCGACCCGGACCAGATGGCGCGCGCCTTCGTCACGCACGGCCGCCGCCTCACCGCCCGGCGCAGGCACGACAGTCCCGCAATGAACGGCAAATCTTAGCCAGAGAAACGACCCGGACGAAACGGCCCAAGAGTAAAGTGCTCCGCACAGCAGACCGGACAGAAAGGGTCGCCATGCTCCGTCGAGCCCGCTGCATCACGATCGCGGGGATGCTCGCACTGGCCGGCGCGTCGTTGTCCGCGGCCGCGCCCACCGCGGGCGCCGCCACGGTGAGCGTCGAGCCGTCACCGCTGCTCAGCTTGCCCTTCCCAGGAACAGGAATAAGCCAGCCGCCGCCCACCCTGGGCGACTGCGTCGCCCAGCTCGGCATCCCGTGCTACGACCCGCAGCAGGTGGAGACGGCCTACAACGAGGGACCGCTGTACGCGCGCGGGATCACCGGCAAGGGCGAGACGATCGTGATCGTCGACTCGTTCGGCTCGCCGACCATCCAGTCCGACCTCGCCACCTTTGACGCGGCGTTCGGGCTGCCGGCCCCGCCGTCGTTCAAGATCATCCAGCCCGCCGGGCCGGTGCCGCCGTACGACCCGAGCAACGGCACGATGGCCGGCTGGGCCGGGGAGACCACCCTGGACGTCGAGTGGTCGCACAGCATGGCGCCGGGCGCGAACATCCTGCTGGTGGAGACCCCGGTCGCCGAGACCGAGGGGACCGCGGGGTTCCCGCAGATCGTCGAGGCGGAGAACTACGTCATCGACCACCACCTCGGCCAGGTGATCAGCCAGAGCTTCGCCGCGACCGAGCAGACCTTCCCGACCCTGGGGTCGCTGCTGAGCCTGCGCAGCGCCTACATCAACGCCTACCACCACGGCGTCACCGTGCTCGGCTCCGCCGGCGACACCGGGGCGGCCAACTACTCCAACGCGGCCGGGACCGAGCTGTTCACGTTCCCGACGGTGAACTGGCCCGCCAGCGACCCGCTGGTCACCGGGCTGGGCGGCACGCAGCTTTCGCTGAACGCCGCCGGCCGGCGCACCGCGCCGGACGTGGTGTGGAACGACACCTACAACACCGCTCTCAACGAGCTGTTCTTCGGCAACCCCGGCCCGAACCCGCTGGCCACCGGCGGCGGCCTGTCCGCGGTCTTCCACCGGCCGTCCTACCAGGACGGCGTCGCCGACGTCGTCGGCCGGGCCCGCGGCGTGCCGGACATCTCGATGAGCGCGGCCTGCTCCGGGCCGGTCCTCACCTACCAGAGCTTTGCCCCCGGGCCGGCCGGCTGGTACTTCACCTGCGGGACCAGCGAGGCCAGCCCGCTGTTCGCCGGGGTGGTGGCCCAGGCCGACCAGGTGGCCGGCCACTCCCTGGGCCTGATCAACCCGGCGCTGTACGCGCTGCTGGCCGCGCACGCGCCCGGCCTGGTGCCGGTCACCCAGGGGAACAACACGGTGTCGTTCACCCAGGGCGGCCCGCTGATCACCGTGCACGGCTTCTACGCCCGGCACGGTTACAGCGCGGTCGCCGGCGTCGGCACCATCGACGCCGCCCTGTTCGTCCCCGAACTGGCCTCCGCCGCCTCCGGTCATCGCTGACGCAAGCCTGACCGCCTCGGCGCCCGCCGACAGGTGTCAGCGGGCGCCGAGCGCGGTGAGCAGGTCGTCGAGCGCGTCGATGCTGTGCGCGCTCACCACCGCGTCGCAGTACGGCCACGCCGCGGCCATCCCGCCGACCTCGGGGCTGTACCTCGGGGACTGGGTGCGCGGGTTGGCCCACACGATCCGGTGCGCGACCCGGGACAGCCTGGCCATCTGCGCGCCGAGCAGCGCCGGGTCGCCGGTCTCCCAGCCGTCGGAGATGATCAGCACCACCGCGCCGCGGGCCATGCCGCGGCAGCCGTAGCGGTCGTTGAACTGCTTGATGGAGGCGCCGATCCTGGTGCCGCCGGACCAGTCGGGCGCCGCCTCGCCGGCCTTGGCCAGCATGGTGTCCGGGCTCGCCGCGGCCAGCGCCTGCGTCAGCCTGGTCAGCCTGGTCGCGAAGCTGAACACCTCGGGCCGCGGCCCGCCGCGCGACGGGCCGCCGGACAGGCAGTACAGCAGCATCAGCAGCGCCCGGGCGTACGGCTCCATCGAGCCGGAGATGTCGCACAGCACCACCAGGCGGCGCGGCCTGGTGCGCGGCGCGCGGCGCGCGATCCGGATCGCCTCGCCGCCGCTGCGCCGCGCCCGGCGCAGCGTGCCGCGCAGGTCCGGCCGCTTGCCGTTCCTGGCGTCGCGGTGCCTGCGGGTGCGCCGCTGCGGGACGGCCATCGTCATCTCGCGCATGAGCGTGACGAGCTGGCGCAGCTCGGCCGCGGACAGCTCGGTGAAGTCACGGCCGCGCAGCCTTTCCGCGGCCGAGGCCACCTGGCGGATGGCGGGCACCTCGCGCAGCGTGTCGTCGCCGTCTGCGGCCGGGGCGGGCCGCGGGCCGTCCGCCGTCGCCAGCCAGCGGCCCGATTCCGGCAGCCGGGTGCGGCCGTCGCCGTCGGCGCGCTGGCCGCCGGGATCGGCGGGCCGCTGCCGGGCGGCCGGATGCGGCGCCGCGCCGGGCGGCGCGGGCGGCGCCGGGGTGCCGAACAGCGCCGCGAACACCCGCTCGAACGTGGCGACCTGCCCGGGGTCGGACACCAGCGTGGCCAGCGCGCAGGCGTGCAGGTCCGCCACGGAACGCACCGGCATGACCGTCACGGCGCGGGCAAGCCGCTCGCAGCGGTCGGGGCCGACCGGGAGCCCGGCGGCGTGCATGGCGGCGCCGAGCCCCGCCGCCAGCCCCGCCACGTCCGGCGGCCGGCGGGCCGCAACGGCGCCGTCGTCAGTCACCGGAGCCGACGACCGCCGCGAGCCCGGCCCGGCGCACCACGTCGACGTCCTCGGGGTACTTCAGCACCGTGCTCATCGTCTCGCCCGCCGCCCGGCCGTCGAGCTCGGCGGCGCCGAAGACGGTCAGCGCGGACGCCCAGCTGATCGCCTCGGAGATGCCCGGCGGCTTGGTCAGGTCCAGGCCGCGCAGCCGGTTCACCGCGGCCGCCACCTGCCCGGCAAGCCGGTGGCCCGCGGCCGGCACCCGGCGCCTGACGATCTCCGCGACGCGCGCCGCGTCGGGGTAGGCGATCCAGTGGTACAGGCAGCGGCGCTTCAGCGCGTCGTGCAGGTCCCTGGTCCTGTTCGAGGTCAGCACGGTCACCGGGGGCAGCTTGGCGCGCTGGGTGCCCAGCTCGGGGATCGTCACCGCCGCCTCGGCCAGCAGCTCGAACAGGAACGCCTCGAACTCGTCGTCGGCCCGGTCCACCTCGTCGATGAGCAGCACCGCCGGGCGCGGCCCCGGGTGCAGCAGCGCGGCCAGCAGCGGCCTGGCCAGCAGGTACTGCTGGGTGAACAGGTCGGAGTCGGCGATGTGCTGGCCCTCGGCCTCGGCCAGCCTGATGGCAAGCAGCTGGCGCGGGTAGTTCCACTCGTACAGCGCCTCGGCGGCCGCGATGCCCTCGTAGCACTGCAGCCGCACCAGCGGCGTGTCCAGCGCGCTCGCCAGCGCCTTGGCGGCCTCGGTCTTGCCCACGCCCGGCTCGCCCTCCAGCAAGATCGGCTGGCCCATCCGCACGGCGAGGAACAACGCGGCGGCAAGCTGGCCGCCGGCCAGGTAGCCGACCGCCTCCAGGGCGGCGGCAAGCGCGCCGGCATCGGGGAACCGCTGGTCGAGACCGTCCGCCGGCGCGATGCTCACAACTTCCGAGTGTATCTTTCCGGGTCCGCCGCGAACGAATCACGGCAGGCCGGGCTGCAGAAGTACACCGTGGTCCCGCCGTGGCGCAGCCGCGGGGTCGCCTCCGCCACCGCCACCGTCATCCCGCACACCGGGTCGGTGCGCTCCGCCGCGGCGCCGGGTCCGCCGGGTCCGCCGGGTCCGCCGGGTCCGGGCTCCGCTGCGGGCGGCGGCGCCGGCGAGGTCACCGAGACGATCTCGGCCGCTATCGAGACGGCGATCTCACCGGGGGTGCGCGCGCCGATGTCGAGCCCGGCCGGGGTGTGGAACCGCCTGGCCTGCTCGTCGTCGAGCTCGAGGGCCGCGGCAACCGACGCGCCGCGCCTGCGGCTGGCGACCAGGCCGACGTAGCCGGCGCCGGCCCGCAGCGCGGCCGCCAGCACCGGCACCTCGTCGCCGCCGTGGCTGGCCACGACGACCGCGGCCGCGTCGGGCGGGACGCCGGCCGCCGGGTCGGTGGCCAGGCGCGTGTCCCATCCCGCCTCCCGGCCGACCGCGGCGAGCGCGCGGGCCACCGGCGTGTCGCCGAACACGTGCACCAGCATGGGCGGCCGCACCACCTCAAGGAAGATGTCCAGCGTGCCGCCGGACAGGCACGGGTTCGGCACGGTCACGATCCCCTCGGCCCCGGCGGCCGCGCCGGGCCCGTCCGGCCCGCCGGGCCCGTCCGCCGCGGCAGGCGTGATCCGCAGCAGCGCCGGCTGCCCGGCGGCCAGCTGCCGCAGCCCCTGCGCGCGCACCGTGGTCTCGGTGCAGGCACCGCCGACGAACCCCTCGACGGTCCCGTCCGGCAGCAGCAGCGCGCTGTCGCCCGGCTTGGCGCTGGCCGGCCGCTGCACGCGGACCACGGTGGCCACCACGAACGGGGTGCGCCGCGCGCGCAGCTCGCTGGCCCGCTGCAGCAGGTCGGCCCGGATCACCAAGCGCTCACGTGATGGCCAGGTCGGTGCGCAGCGGGCGGCCCTGGATGGCCCGCCACACCTGCGCCGGGGTGAGCGGCATGTCGGCGTGCCGCACCCGGATCGCGTCGAGGACCGCGTTGACCACGGCCGGCGGCGAGCCGACGGTGGCGGACTCGCCGACGCCCTTGGCGCCGATCGGGTGGTGCGGCGACGGGGTGACCGTCTCGCCGAGCTCCCAGGACGGGCACTCCATCGACGTCGGCAGCAGGTAGTCCATGAACGAGCCGCCCAGGCAGTTGCCGTCGGCGTCGAACGCGATGACCTCCATCAGCGCCATGCCGACGCCGTCGGCGAGCCCGCCGTGCACCTGGCCCTCGACGATCATCGGGTTGATCCGCACCCCGCAGTCGTCGACCGCGACGAACCGGCGCACCTGCACCGTCCCGGTGCCGGGATCCACGTCGACCACGCAGATGTAGGCGCCGGACGGGTAGGTGAGGTTCGGCGGGTTGTACACCGTCTGCGCGTCGAGGTGCCCCTCCACGCCCTCGGGCAGCTCCAGGCTGGAGTGCGCGGCCATGGCGATCTCGGCGATCGTCTTGCCCTTGTCCGGGTCGCCGCGGACGAACCACCTGCTGCCGTCCCAGTCCAGGTCGTCCGGGGAGACCTCCAGCATCGCCGAGGCGACGATCCTGGCCCGCTCCCGGACCTTGCGCGCCACCACCGCTGTGGCCGCGCCGGACACCGGCGTGGACCGCGACCCGTAGGTGCCGAGCCCGAACGGCGTCTGGTCGGTGTCCCCGTGCACCACCTCCACGTCGTCCGGCGAGATGCCCAGCTCGTTCGCGACGATCTGCGCGAACGTGGTCTCGTGGCCCTGGCCCTGGGTCTGCACCGAGATGCGCAGCACCGCCTTTCCGGTCGGGTGGACCTGCAGATCCGCGCCGTCGGCCATGCCGAGGCCGAGGATGTCCATCTGCTTGCGCGGCCCGGCGCCGACCGCCTCGGTGAAGAAGCTGACCCCGATCCCCATCAGCTCGCCGCGGGCCCTGCGCTCGGCCTGCTCGGCGCGCAGCGCCCGGTAGCCGGCCAGCTCCATCGCCAGCTCAAGCTGGCGCAGGTAGTTGCCGGAGTCGTACACCCACCCGGTCTGGCTGGCGTAGGGGAACTGCTCGGGGCGCAGCAGGTTGCGCATCCGCAGCTCGGCCGGGTCCATGCCGAGCTCGAAGGCGAGCACGTCGACCATCCGCTCCACCAGGTACACCGCCTCGGTGATGCGGAACGAGCAGGCGTACGCGACCCCGCCCGGCGCCTTGTTCGTGTACACGCCGGTGACCTTGCAGTACGCGGCCTCCAGGTCGTAGGAGCCGGTGAACACGCCGAAGAACCCGGCCGGGTACTTGGTGGGCTGCGCGGTGCCGTTGAACGCGCCGTGGTCGGCGAGCACGGTGACCCGGACCGCGCGGATCGTGCCGTCCCGGGAGGCGGCGATCTCGCCGCGCATGTGGAAGTCGCGCGCGAAGGCGGTGGACATCAGGTTCTCCGACCGGTCCTCCACCCACTTCACCGGCCTGCCGGTGACGATGGAGCCGACGACCGCGCACACGTAGCCGGGGTAGATGCCCACCTTGCCGCCGAACCCGCCGCCGATGTCCGGCGAGATGATCCTGATCTTGTGCTCGGGCAGCCCCGCGACCAGGGCGTACAGGGTCCGGTGCGCGTGCGGCGCCTGGGTGGTCTCCCAGACGGTCAGCTTGCCGGTCACCTTGTCGTAGTCGGCGACCGCGCCGCAGGTCTCCAGCGGCGCCGGGTGCACCCGCGGGTACAGGATGTCCTCGGCCACCGTCACCTCGGCGTCGCGGAACACCTGCTCGGTCCGCTCCGCGTCGCCGGTCTCCCAGTCGAAGATGTGGTTGTCGGTGCGGCCCTCCTTGTCGTCGCGGATCACCGGCGCGTCCGGGTCCAGCGCGCGGCGCGCGTCGACCACGGCCGGCAGCACCTCGTAGTCGACCTCGATCAGCTCCAGCGCGTCCCGCGCGGAGTAGCGGTCCTCGGCGACGACGAACGCCACCTCCTGGCCCTGGAACCGCACCTTGTCGGTGGCGAGCACCGCCTGGGTGTCGTTGGACAGCGTCGGCATCCAGGCCAGGTTCAGCCCGGCCAGCGTCTGCCCGGTGATGACGGCCCTCACCTTCGGGTGCGCCTCGGCGGCGGAGATGTCGATGGAGCGGATCCTGGCGTGCGCGTGCGGGCTGCGCAGCACCGCCCCGTACAGCATGCCGGGCAGCCGGACGTCGTCGACGTAGGTGCCGCGGCCGCGGATGAACCTCGGGTCCTCCTTGCGCTTCATCCGGCCGAAGCCGGCCGGCGGCGCGTGCTCCTCGGTCGCGGTCATGCTGTCACCTCCGCAGGGTGCTCGGCCGCCCAGCGGACCGAACGCACGATGTTCTCGTAACCGGTGCACCGGCAGACCTGCCCGGAGATCGCCTCGCGGATCTCGGCCTCGGCCGGGTCCGGGTTGTGGTCCAGCAGCCAGCGCGCGGTCATCATCATCCCCGGCGTGCAGAAGCCGCACTGCAGGCCGTGGCACTCCATGAACCCCTGCTGCACCGGGTCGAGCCGGCCGTCGCGCTCCAGGCCCTCGACGGTCCGCACCGCGCGCCCGTCGGCCATCGCCGCCAGCACGGTGCAGGACTTGACCGGCTTCCCGTCCAGCCAGACCACGCAGGCCCCGCAGTTGGAGGTGTCGCAGCCCCAGTGGCTGCCGGTCAGCCCGAGCTCGTCGCGCAGGAAGTGGATCAGCAGCAGCCGCGGCTCCACCTCCCGCGTGTACTCGGCGTCGTTGACGGTCACCGTGATCCGCATGGTCAGCCCTCCCCGCGTGCCCGGGCGGCGGCCTGGCGCAGCGCGCGGACGGTCAGCTCCGCCGCCAGGTGCCGCTTGTAGTCCTCCGGCCCGCGCTGGTCGGCGGCCGGGTGGCATTCGCGGCCGGCGATCTCGCCCGCCGCGGCGAAGCTCTCCTCGTCGGCGGGCCGGCCGGCCAGGTACCGCTCGGCCTCGGCCGCGGTGAAGTGCGCGGCGCCGACCGCGGTCAGGCCGATGCCGGCGGTCTCGATCACGTTCCCGGCGCCAAGCTGCAGCACCGCGCCGGCCGCGGCGACCGGCCAGTCGCCGGCCCGCCGCTTCACCTTCCGGTACGCGCTGCCGGAATGCGGCAGCACCGGCACCCGGATCTCGGCCAGCAGCTCCCCCGGGCCGATCACCGTCTCGTACGGCCCGGTGTGGAACTCGCGCACCGGCACGGTCCTGGCCCCGCCGGCGCCGCGGATCACCGCGGTCGCGCGCAGCGCCGCCAACGCCGCGGACAGGTCCTCGGACGGGTCCGCCTGGCACAGCGAGCCGCCGATCGTCCCCCAGTTGCGGACCACCGGATCGGCGATGACCCGCTCCGCGTCGGTCAGGATCGGGAAGTACTCGGCCGCGACCGCCGAGCCGAGCAGGTCGGCGTGCCGGGCCAGCGCGCCGATGCGCAGCTCGTCGCCGTCCAGGCGGATGAACGACAGCTCGGCCAGGCCGTTGATGTCCACCAGCAGCTCCGGCTGCGCCAGGCGCAGCTTCATCATCGGGAGCAGGCTGTGCCCGCCCGCGATCACCCGGGCCTCCGGCCCGGCCAGCAGCGACAGCGCGTGCTCGACGCTGGTCGCCCGCTGGTATTCGACATGCGAAGGTACCTGCATGGCAGGCATCTTTCGGCGGCCCGGCCCGGCGCGCAACACGCCGATAAGCGAAGGGTTAAGGTCGGGACGTGACGCTGACTCAGCTCAGCGCGTTCGTGCTCACGGCGCGGCTGGGCTCGGTGAAGGACGCGGCGGCGGCGCTGAACGTCAGCGAGCCCGCCGTGTCGCAGGCCCTGGCCGCGCTGCGCCAGCACCTCGGCGACCAGCTCATCACCCGCGACGGCGCCGGCATGAAGGTCACCCCGGCCGGCGCGCGGCTGCTGCCCATCGCCTCGCACATGGTGGCGCTCGGCGCGGAGGCCCAGGCCGCGGTGCGGGTCGCCCAGGGCCTGCCCACCCAGCTGCGGCTGGTGACCAGCAGCGTCATCGCCGAGTTCATCGCCGCGCCGCTCGCCGACGCGTTCGCCGGGAGGTTCGGGCACCAGGTCGAGGCGTCGGCCGGCGTGGCGGCCAGCACCGAGATGCCGGTGCTGGTCGCCAACAGGCTCGCCGACATGGCGCTCGGGCCGGCGGCCGCCGACCCGGGCCTGGTCAGCGAGCCGGTGTTCCGGTACAAGATGGTCGCGGTCGCATCGCCGCGGGTCAGGCCGCGCGGCGGGCCGCGGAGCTGGCCGTGGCTGGTCGACCCGTCGGGCGTCGACCCGGGCAGCGAGACCTCGCTGCTGCTGCGCCGCCTGGGCGTGCCCGAGCCGCGGGTCCGGGTCTTCCCGAACCAGACCGCCGCCTGGGCGGCGGCCGCCGACGGCGACGGGGTCGCGCCGGGGGTGGCGCACCTGGTCAGCCACCAGGTGCGGCGCGGCGCGCTGCGGCCGGTGGAGACGGCCGCCACCCCGATGGAGGCGACCTGGTACGCGACCACCCTGCCCCGCGACACCCGCCCGGACGTCGCCGGCTCGCTGCGCCGCTTCCTCGGCACGCCCGAGGCGATGCAGCTCATGCGCGAGCCGCGCGGCGGCGTGCCGCCGTCGCGGTTCCGGCCGCCGGTCTACGTCACCATCTGGAGCTGACCGCTGCCGGGGCCGGGCGGCACCGGCCGTTCGGGCTATCTTCCTCCGATGTCCTCGCTCCAGATCTCCGGGTGGCGGCGCTGGAACTCGCGCATGGCGGCCACGCACTCCGGGTCGCCGAGCAGCACCACCTGCACGCCGCGGCCGGCCAGGAAGCCCAGGTCGCCGGGGAAGGTCTCCGCCTCGCCGACGACCACCCGGGGGATCTGGAACAGCAGGATCGCGCCGCTGCACATCGGGCACGGCGACAGCGTGGTGTACAGGGTGGTTCCGGCATAGGACGCCCGCCGGCCGGCGTTGCGCAGGCAGGCGATCTCCCCGTGCGCCACCGGGTCGCCGCGCTGCACCCGCTCGTTGTGCCCGGCCGCGACGACGCGGCCGCCCTCGGCGAGCACCGCGCCGACCGGCACGCCGCCGGCGGCCAGGCTGGCCCGCGCCTGGGCCAGCGCCAGCGCCATCAGCTCCCGGTCCGCCTGGCTGGGCTCCATGGCCGCCAGGCTACCCGGCTCGCCCGGGCGGCCGCTGGTTTCCGGCGGCATGGCGTGGGCTGGCCGCGGGACCGCCGCGACGGCGCCGGATACGGCGCGCTTTCCGCCGCCGGGCACCAGACTTCCGCGTTAGCCTTGGCGGCACGACAACGTGGCCTGCGCAGGCGGGGTGAGGTCGATGTCACGGGACACGGGCACGCGGGCGGGGCGGCTGGGCGAGGCGCCGGCGCCGGAGGAGCTGGACGCGGGCGAGCGGATGCCGGCCGACGAGCTGGCGGCGGTGCAGCTGGAGCGGCTGCGGTGGACGCTGCGGCACGCCTACCACAACGTCGGGTTCTACCGGAGGAAGTTCGACGCGGCCGGGGTGCACCCCGACGACTGCCGGTCGCTGGCCGACCTGGCCGCCTTCCCGTTCACCACCAAGGACGACCTGCGCGACAACTACCCGGCCGGCATGTTCGCGGTGCCGATGACCGAGATCAGGCGGATCCACGCCTCCAGCGGGACCACCGGCCAGCCGACGGTGAGCGGGTACACCGACCGGGACCTCGGCACCTGGGCCGGGCTCATGGCCAGGTCGATCAGGGCCGCCGGCGGGCGGCCGGGGGACGTGGTGCACGTCGCCTACGGGTACGGCCTGTTCACCGGCGGGCTCGGCGCCCACTACGGCGCGGAGCGGCTCGGCTGCACGGTCGTGCCCGCCTCCGGCGGCGTGACCGCCCGCCAGGTCAGGCTGATCAGCGACCTGCGGCCGCGGGTGATCATGGTGACGCCCAGCTACATGCTGACCATCCTGGACGAGTTCGACCGGGCCGGGCTGGACGCCAGGGCCAGCTCGCTGCGGGTCGGCATCTTCGGCGCCGAGCCGTGGACCGAGCAGATGCGCGCCGAACTGGAGGAACGGGCGGGCCTGCACGCCGTGGACATCTACGGGCTTTCCGAGGTGATCGGCCCCGGCGTGGCGCAGGAGTGCGTGGAGACCAAGGACGGGCTGACCGTGTGGGAGGACCACTTCTACCCGGAGATCGTCGACCCGGGCGGCGGCGCGGTGCTGGCCGAGGGCGAGCGGGGCGAGATCGTGTTCACGTCGCTGACCAAGCAGGCCATGCCGCTGGTGCGCTACCGCACCAGGGACCTGACCAGGCTGCTGCCGGGCACCGCGCGGCCGGCGTTCCGGCGGATGGAGCGGGTCACCGGCCGGTCCGACGACATGA
>Ga0209061_1000539_pt1 | contig 90696 bp, 74 predicted proteins | sample Coa_R1_10_FD_187157 | JGI IMG/M metagenome (GOLD analysis project Ga0209061, IMG submission 187157) | Surface soil microbial communities from Centralia Pennsylvania, which are recovering from an underground coalmine fire - Coalmine... | ecosystem: Environmental > Terrestrial > Soil >...
GCCGAGCCGCGTGATGTCGGTGCCGTCGACGTGGATCGCGCCGGACGTCGGCTTGTGCAGCGCCGTCACGAGCCAGCCGATCGTCGTCTTGCCGCACCCCGACTCGCCGACGAGGCCGAACGTCCCTCCCTTGTCGACGGTGAAGGAGACGCCCGAGACCGCCTTCACGGAGCCGATCTTGCGCTGCAGCACCGCGCCCGAGGTGACCGGGAACTCCTTGACGACGTCGCGGAGCTCGAGCAGCACCTCCCGCTGCGCGGGCGCAGCCGTCCCCGGCGGCCGCTCGACGAGCGAGATCGCGGGCGTCCGGGCGGCGGCGTCGTCGGCCGCCGTCTCGTCGACGAGCCCGAGCGCGACTTGGGTCGCGCGGTCGTCGACCTCCTGCAACGTCGGCTGCTCCGAGGCGGAGGTGTCGACCGGGTAGAAGCACGCGTAGACGTGCTCGCCGGCGCGGATCGCGTGCGGAAGCGTGGGCGTCTCGGTGTACTCGGTGCCGGCGCCTGGACGCTCGCCGCCCGGCTGCTCGGGCGCGAGCAGCGGCTCCTCCTGCGTGCAGCGCGCCTGCGCGTTGCGGCAGCGCGGCGCGAAGCGGCAGCCCGGCGGCGGGTTGAGCAGGTCGGGCGGCAGGCCGGGGATCGAGAAGAGCGCCCGCGTGCGGTCCTGGTCGAAGCGCGGGATCGAGCGGAACAGCGCCTCGGTGTACGGGTGCCGCATCGCGCCGAACAGCTCGTCGGTGTCGGCGCCCTCGGCGATCTTGCCGGCGTACATGACCATCACGCGGTTCGCGCGCGCCGCGATCACGCCGAGGTCGTGCGTGATGAGGATCACCGCCATCCGGAAGTCCTGGCGCAGGCTGTCGATCAGGTCGAGGATCTGCGCCTGGATCGTCACGTCGAGCGCGGTCGTCGGCTCGTCGGCGATGAGCAGCGACGGCGAGCAGGAGAGCGCCATCGCGATCATCGCGCGCTGGCGCATGCCGCCGGAGAACTCGTGCGGGTAGGAGCGCAGGCGGTCCTTCGCGCGCGGGATCCCGACGCGCTCCATCGTCGCCGCGGCGCGGTCCATCGCCTCGGCCTTGGAGACCTTGCGGTCGTGCGTGCGGATCTGCTCGACGATCTGGCTGCCGACCCGCTGCACCGGGTTGAGCGAGCTCATCGGGTCCTGGAAGACCATCGCGATCCCCGCGCCGCGGATCCGCTGCAGCTGCTCCTCGCTCGCGCGCACGAGCTCGGTGCCCTCGAACGTCGCGGTCCCCTCGAAGTGAGCGTTCGGCCCGCGGGTGAGGCCCATGAGCGTCATCGCGGTCACGGACTTGCCCGACCCGGACTCGCCGACGATCGCGACGACCTCGCCGCGGGCGACGGTGAACGACACGCCGTCGACGGCCTTGACCGTGCCCTCCTCGGTGCGGAAGGAGACGTGGAGGTCGTCGACCTCGAGCAGGATCTCGCTCACGACAGGCGGATCCGCGGGTCGAGGTAGGCGTAGAGGATGTCGACGATCGCGGCGAGGATGACGACGGCGAACGAGGTGAGGATCACGACGACGAGGATCACGACGACGTCGAGCCGGCCGATCGACTGGAACGTGAGGTTGCCGACGCCGTTGAGGCCGAACAACGACTCGATGAGGATCGCGCCCCCGCCGATGATCGCCGCGAAGTCGAGGCCCCACAGCGAGATGATCGGAATCAGCGAGTTGCGCAGCACGTGCCGGACGAGCACCCGCCGCGGCGAGAGCCCCTTCGCGCGTGCCGTCCGGACGTAGTCCTCGTTGAGCGTGTCGAGGATGTTCGAGCGCAGCACGCGCGAGTAGAACCCGACGTACAGGATCGCGAGCGTCACCCACGGCAGGAACAGGTGCATGAACCAGCCGCCGATGCTCTGGCCGATCGGGACGTAGTTCGAGATCGGGAAGATGCCCGCCTTGTAGCTGAAGTAGTAGAGGAACACCGCCCCGAGGAAGTACGGCGGCATCGAGACGCCGATCATCGCCAGGATGTTGAGGAAGCGGTCGGCGAACTTTCCCTGGCGGACCGCGCCGACGACGCCGATCAGGACCGCCGAGACGAGCCACAGGACCGAGGCGCCGAACGACAGCCAGAGCGTCACCGGCAGATCCTGCCAGAGCTCGGAGTCGACGTTGTAGCCCTGGGTGTAGGAGACCGCCTGGGCGGTGAAGATGTTCTCCATCGTCCGCACGTACTGGACGTAGATGGGCTTGTTGAAGCCGTACTTGACCTCGATCTGGTGGATCTCCTGCGGCGTCGCGTTGCGCCCGGCGAGGCGGTAGGCGGGGTTCCCGTTGGGGATCGCCTCGAACAGCAGGAAGGTGAGGATCGAGATGACGATCATCACGATCGCCATCGAGAACAGGCGGCGGACGAGGAAGCGGGCCATCAGTGGTCGATGCGGATCTTCGAGCGCGGATCGAGCGCGTCGCGGATGCCGTCGCCGAACAGGTTCATCGAGAGCACCGCCAGCACGAGCATGATGCCCGGAGCGAGCACGTCGGAGAACGCGGCGGGAATGTAGTTGAGGCCGTCGGAGATCATGTTGCCCCACGACGGGTTCGGGGGCTGCACGCCGACACCGAGGTAGGAGAGGCCCGCCTCCAGGAGGATCGCGTTCGCGAGGATGAGCGGGACGAACACGACGATCGTCGAGCTCAGGTTCGGCAGGATCTCCCCGAACATGATCCGGGTGTGCGAGAGCCCCTGCTGGCGGGCGGCGTCGATGAAGTCGCGCTCACGCAGCTGCAGCACCTGCCCGCGGATCGGCTTGGCGACGTACGGGATGTAGACGATCCCGATCACGATCGACGGGATCCACAGGTGGTTGCCCTTGATCGGCCCGATCCCGCCGACGGCGATCATCGTGCCGAGCGTGATCCCGAGCAGCAGCGCCGGGATCGACCACAGGATGTCCATGCAGCGACTGATGATGCCGTCGGTGATGCCGCGGAAGTAGCCGGCGATCAGGCCGAGCACGATCGCGATCACCATCGTGATGATCGTCGCCTCGGCGCCGATCAGCAGCGAGTTGCGCCCGCCGTAGAGAAGCCGGACGGCCGTGTCGCGGCCGTTGGCGTCGGCCCCGAGGAAGTACTTGGTGAAGCTCCACGTCGGGCCGATCGGGATGCCGGTCGCGCTCACGATGTTCTCGGTCTTGTTGCCGATCTTCACCGTGCCGGTGATGTTCCCGACGTCCGGGTTGTGGTGCGCGATGTCCTGGGCGTAGACCGGCGCGAGCAGGCACATCACGACGATCACGAGGAACAGCACGCCGAAGAACAGCGCGACGTGGTTGCGGCGCAGGCGCCGCCAGGCGAGCCGCCACGGGCTGGCGCCGGGACCGAGGTCGAGGCCTTCCTCGAGCGCCCCCTCGAGGTCGAGGGTGAGCTCGGTACCGGCGGTTTCGCGAGGGGATGAGGTCGACATGGAACGGTGGTGCGGCCGGGACAGCTTATCCGCTGCACCCGGCCGCCACCACGGCGACTACTTGAGCTGGAACGAGGTGAAGTCCCAGCCGTACAGCGGGTTGATCTTCAGCGCCGGGTAGTTCATGCGGTCCGAGGCGAAGAACGGGAACTTCTGGTAGCCGAAGACGGCGACGTAGGCCTTCTTGGCGGTGTACTCGTCGATCTTCTGCCACTGCGAGCTGTCCTGCTGCAGCTTGGCGACCGGGATCTGCCCGAGCTTCGAGACCGCGGCGTTGATCTTCGGGTCGTTGACCTCGCCGAAGTTCTCGTTGTTGACCGGCAGGATCGCGTGGCCGTCCAACAGGACGCCGTAGAAGTCGACCGGGTCGGGGAAGTCCATGTTCCAGTCGGCGAAGCCGGTCTGGGGATGGAGCTTGAGCTCCCCGATCGTCTGGAAGTACGTCGTGTCCGCGATCGGCTTCTGGGTCGCCTTCAGCCCGAGCTGGTTCAGGTACTGGGTGTAGGCGGTCACCCACTGCTGGCGGGGAGCGCGCTCCTCAGACCAGACGGTGACGTGCTGCCCGACCATTCCGGACTGCTTCATCAGCTGCTTGGCCTTGGCCAGGTTCCCGGTTCCCGGGGTCCCGTACGGGCACTTGGCGTTCGTCGGGTGGCCGGGGACCGCCGGGGGCAGGAAGAAGCACGCCGGGGACAGCGTCCCCGAGCCGAGGCGGTTGTAGGCCTCCTCGTTCAGGCCGGTGACGACCGCCTCACGCGCGAGCTGGTTGTTGAACGGCTTCTCCTGGGTGTTCAGGAAGAAGTAGTAGGTCGAGCCGCCGAGGTTGACCAGCCTGTAGCGGTTGGCGGCCTTGGCCTTGATCTGCGGCAGCAGACTGCCCGGGATCGTGTCCGCCCAGTCGAAGATGTCGGCGCTGTTGTTGAGCACCTGCTCGGCGTTGGAGGACACGTTCGAGTTGAACGTCACGTTGACGTTGTCGTGACCGGCCGGGATCCCCGGCAGCGGCTTCCAGTACGGGTTCTTGACCACCTGGAAGGACTTGTTCGCCACGACGTTCTTGATCATGTACGGCCCACAGCCGGGCGGCGGGTGCAACGGATCGTTCTTGAACGGCGCCGACCCAAACGGGATCAGCCCCAGCGCCGGCTCCGCGAGCACGTTGTCGAACGCCCCGTACGGCGCCGTCAGGTGGATGACGATCTTGCCGGTGGCGTTGTTGGCCTGGATCCCGGAGATCGTCTTGGCCTTGCCCTTCGAGTACGCCTCGGCGCCCACGACCACCGGCGTCATGAACTGGCCCGAGCCGCCCCACGGGAGCTTGACCGCCCGCTCGAACGAGAACAGGAAATCCCGCGCCTTCACCGGCGCGCCGTTGGAGTACTTCAAGCCCTTGCGCAGCGTCACCGTATAGGTCTTGCCGCCGTCGGTCACCGTCGGCAGCGCGGTCGCGAGGCCCGGGATGATCTGGGCGCCCGCCATCCCGTTCTCGTGCTTGTAGGTCACGAGGCCGGTGTACGTGACCCAGGTCGCCTCGGCGGACTGGGTCGTGTAGCCGAACTGCGGGTCGAGCGAGTCGGGGAAGGTCCCCATCACCAGCTGCACGGTCCCGCCCGAGGACGAGCCGCCACCCGACGAGGTCTGGGAGCCGGCCGTCGTCTTCGTACCCCCGCCGCCCGAGCTCTTGTTGTTGCTCGAGCCGCAGGCGCTGATGACCAGCGCGGCGATGGCCAACAGCAGCAATGCCGCCGTCGACCGGACGTATCTCTTCACTGATCCTCCTCCAAGAGGTCGTGGTTCCGCGCACAGCGTAGGACGTCCGCCGGTCGTGCGCCAGTCCTCGTAAGACCTTCCTAAAGAAGCGGGCGTTCTAACGTCGTCGCCGTGAGTGCCACGGCCACGCGACAGCCGCCCGGCGGCCGCGAGGCCGAACTCGGCGCGGGGGTTTCGAACCGCCTCGTGCTGCTGCTCGCCGTCGGCACCGGCGCCGCGGCGGCGAACCTCTACTACGCGCAGCCGCTGCTGCACACGCTCGGGCGCGCGTTCTCGGTCTCGACCGGGACGAGCGGCCTGATCGTCACCCTCTCGCAGATCGGCTACGTGCTCGGCCTGGCGTTCGTGCTCCCGCTCGGCGACCTGCTGGAGCGCCGCCGGCTGATCACCGCAACGATGGTGCTCACCGCGGCGGCGATGGTCGCGTGCGGCCTGGCGCCGAGCTTCGTCGTGTTCGCGGCGGCGACGCTCGTCGTCGGCGTGAGCGCGGTCACCGCGCAGGTGATCGTGCCGATGAGCTCCTCGCTGGCGCGCCCGCATGAGCGCGGGCGGGTCGTGGGGACGGTGATGAGCGGCCTGCTGCTCGGGATCCTGCTCGCCCGCACGTTCAGCGGGATCGTCGCGGGCGCGCTCGGCTGGCGAGTGCCGTTCCTCGCCGCCGCGGCGCTGATGCTGGGGCTCGCGGCGGTGCTCCGGCGCGCGCTGCCGCGGGTGCCGCCGACCGCGTCGCTTCGCTATGGCGAGGTGCTCCGCTCGGTGCTCGGCCTGATCCGAGCCGAGCCCGTGCTGCGCGAGCGGATGGCGCTGGGGGCGCTCGCCTTCGGCTGCTTCTCCGTGCTCTGGACCTCGCTCTCGTTCCTGCTCAGTGCGGCGCCGTTCCACGACGGCAACACGGTGATCGGGCTGTTCGGGCTGGCCGGCGTAGCGGGCGCGGGCGCCGCGACAGTCGTCGGCCGCGCCGCCGACCACGGGCGCGGCGCGGCCGCCACGACGCTCACCGCGCTGCTCATGTTCGCCTCCTTCGGGCTGCTGTGGATCTTCCGCCACTCGACGATCGGGCTGATCGTCGCGATCGTCGTCCTCGACCTCGGCGTTCAGGGCATCCACATCTCAAACCAGCACGCGATCTACGAGCTGAGCGACGAGGCACGCAGCCGGCTGACGACCGCCTACATGGTCGCCTACTTCGCCGGCGGGGCGCTGCTGTCGGCGATCACCGCCGCCCTCTACTCCTCCACCGGGTGGGCGGGCGTGTGCGCGATCGGGGGCGCGACGGGCCTGGCGGCGGTCCTCGTGTGGGGCGCGACCCGGGTCGGCGGCCGGAGATCCGCCCGGTAGGTGGCACGCCCCGGGCCGGCGGCCTCAGATCCGCCGGATGGCGCGCCGGATTTGCCGCAGACCCTGCGCTCAGCGAGGCCTCTGCGACGAATCCGAACCATCGCGACCGGCGAGTGGCGTTTCCTATCCGCGGACGGGGGCGCTCACGCGCGTGCGGTCGCGCCCGAGCGCCTTGGCCTCGTAGAGCGCGGCGTCGGCGCACGCGCTCATGGGCCCGGCTGGTCGGCAGACGGACCCGATGCTTGAGCCGCGTCGCCGCCGGCGCCCGTCAGGCCCCGCGCCGCGGGAGCCGCGCCGGAGCGGACCCGAGGTCGCTCTCGATCGCCTCCGCGGCACGGCGGGCGAGCGGGAGCACGTCGCGCCGCAGCCCCGCCATCGTGCCGCGGGTCGCGTGCACGGAGACGTTGAGCGCGGCAATCGCGTCGCCGTCGACACCGCGGATCGGGACCGCGAGCGAGCGCAGGCCCTCCTCGAGCTCCTGGTCGACGGCCGCGTAGCCGTCCGCACGCACCCGGGTGAGAACCTCCCGCAGCGCGGCCACGTCGCCGATCGTGAACGGGGTGAGCGGCGTGAGCTCGATGCGCTCGAGCCGCGCCTCCAGCTCGTCGTCGGGCAGCGCGGCAAGCAGCACGCGCCCCATCGAGGTGGCGAACGCGGGCAGCCGACTGCCGACCGCGAGGGTGATCGACATGATCCGCCGGGTCGGCACGCGCGCGACGTACACGATCTCGGTGCCGTCGAGCACGGACACCGACGAGGACTCGTTGACCGCCGCCACGAGCGCCTCCATGTGCGGCTGGGCGACCTCGGGCAGCGAGAGCCCCGACAGGTACGCGTAGCCGAGCTCCAGGACGCGCGGGCGCAGCGAGAAGCGGTCGCCGGAGTGATGCACGTAGCCAAGCGACACGAGCGTGAGCAAGAAGCGCCGCGCCGCCGCCCGCGAGAGGCCCGTGATCCGCGCCACGTCGGAGAGCCCGAGCTCCCGGTGCTCGCCGTCGAACGCGCGGATGACCGCCAGCCCGCGCTCGAGCGACTGGACGTGATCGGCGCTCCGCGCCCGGGGGGTCACCTCGTCGGTCACAGGGCCACCCTACGGGGTCGCCGGGAGGGGTGGTCGCGGAGGGTGTCCGCCGTCGGATTCCCGCCGGCGGTCAGCCGCCGCCGACGAGCAGCTCGCGCGCCCGCTCAGGTCCGATCGACAGCAGCAGCGTCGGCAGCCGCGGCCCGCGGTCGGCGCCGACCGTGAGCCCGTAGACGGCCCTGAAGAAGGCGCGCTGGGCCTGCTTCACCTCGGAGGTGGCGGGGTCATCGGGTCCGAGCCCGTGCATCCGCTTGGGAATCGCGTAGACGAGCGCGGTGAGCCCCTCGAGCGACCAGTCGTCGGTCATCCGCGCCGCCAGCTCGGCGACCGCCCCGCGCATCTCCGGCGAGAGCGCGGCGTGCGCCGCCGGGTCGAACGCGTCCCGCACGCGCGTGCGCTCCTCCTCGGGGACGAGCTCGGTCGCGTAGTGGATCGCGCAGTCAAGCCGCGGCTGCAGGCTCGCAAGGAGCCTCTCGGGCTCGGCCGCGGCGCCGCTCAGGCCGAGGTGCGCGGCGACGATCCGCGCGATCTGCGACTCCTCGCCCTGCGTGAGGTCGGCGACCGAGGCGAGCAGCCGGAACGACACGGGCCGCTCGGTGCAGCGCACCCGCCCGGCCGAGGACTCGGTCGACTCGCGGTGGATCGCGACCTCGTCGGCTGCGGCCTCGCCGGCCGCGACGGACGCGACGAGCCGGTCCCACTCGTCGTAGAGGCGCTGCACGGCCCGCGGCGAGAGGTCGATCTGGAAGGACTGGCGCGGCAGCCGGCGCACGTAGAGCCAGCGGAGCACGGCCGGCTCCAGCACGTCGAGCGCCGTCGCCGGGATCGGGGCGCCGCCGACCGAGCCCGACATCTTGCCGCCGACGCCCGCGAGCGAGACGAACGAGTAGACGGTCGTGTCCGGCGCGCGGCCGCCGTACAGGTCGGCGACGAGCACGCGGCCGACGGTGAACGACGCGGTCGGCGCGTGGTGGTCCTCGCCCGCGGGCTCGAACGCGACCTGCTCGTGCGCCCAGCGCATCGGCCAGTCGACCTTCCACACGAGCTTGCCCGAGATCTCGGCGCCGTCGGCAAGCGACATCTCGCCGGCGTGGCCGTGGCGGCAGTCCCACACGACGGTCTCGTCGCGGTAGGCGATCACGCGCGTGTCGTCGCGGCCGCAGTCCGTGCAGTAGGGGCGAAACGGGTAGTACTCGCGGCGGCGCTCCTCGGCGCTCGCGCTGTGGCGCCCCGCGGTCTGCTGGCCGGCGAGCACGTCGAACACGTGCAGCCGCTGGTCCATCGCCCGCCGGATCGCGGCGTTGTACGTACCCGCCGGGTAGAGCTCCGACTGGCGGCGCTCGGTCATCCGGATCCCGAGCTCCTCCAGCGAGGCGCGCAGCTCGTCCATGAAGTGCTCGGCGTAGGAGCCGCTTCCGTCGCGCCGCGTCGGGTCCGGAATCCGGGCGAGCGGCATGCCGACGTAGCGCTCGAAGGCTGGGTCGACACCCGCGGGGACCTTGCGGAAGCGGTCGTAGTCGTCCCAGGAGTGCAGGTGGACGACGTTCGCGCCGCGGCGGCGCAGCGCCTCCGCGACGAGGTGGGTCGTGAACACCTCGCGCAGATTGCCGAGGTGGATCGGGCCCGACGGCGAGATCCCGCTCGCGCACACGATCGGCTGCGCCGGGTCGATCCCGCGCTCGGCGCGAGCGGCGAGCACCTGCTCGGCGAGCGCGTCCTCCCAGAGACGGGCGGTCGCCGGATCCTCATGCGCGGCGGCGGAGGGCACCGCCTGAGCGTACCGGCGCCCAGGCGGTGCCCCGCGCTACGCGGTCGCGGCGAGCGGCGCCCCTCCCGAGCCGGAGGCCGGCGTGTCCTCCGCGGTGAGCGGCTTGGCGATGTTCTCGAGCGTCTGGCGCTCGGCCCTGACGCCGAGGATGAACTCGAGCACGCCGCCGATCGCCATCACGCCCGCGCCGATGAAGAACGCGAGCTCGACCTCGCTCACCTTGCCGGAGTTGATCATGTTCGCGAACAGCAGCGGCCCGATGATCCCGCCGATGCCCGTTCCGATCGCGTAGAAGACCGCGATGCAGAGCGCCCGGGTCTCCATCGGGAACACCTCGGAGACGGTGAGGTAGGCGCCGCTCGCGCCGGCCGACGCGAAGAAGAACGCGACGCCGAGGACGATGATGAACGTCGTCGCGTTGAAGCTGTGGCCCGCGAACAGGACGGCGATGATCCCGCACACGACCGCCGAGATGATGTAGCAGCCCCCGATCATCGGCTTGCGGCCGACCGTGTCGAACAGCGGGCTGAGCGCGAGCGGGCCGATCAGGTTGCCGATCGCGAAGTAGACGGCGTAGTACGGCACGTTGCCCGCCGAGACGTGGAAGAACGTCGTCATGAGCGTGCCGAGGCCAAACGTCATCGCGTTGTAGAGGAACGCCTGGCCGACGAACAGACCGAGCCCCAGCACGGTCCGGCTCGGGTAGAGCGTGAGCACCGAGCGGATGACGAGCGGCAGGGGGATCGTCGTGCGCTGGCGCACGGTCATCGCGTCCGCGTCGTCGACCTCGGGGAGCTTCTCTCCGGTCTCCTGCTCGACCTGGCGTTCGATGCCGGTGACGATCTCCTCGGCCTCCTCCTCGCGGCCGTGGATGAACAGCCATCGCGGGCTCTCCGGGACGCTGCGACGCACGAGCAGGATGAGCACGGCGAGCACCGCCCCAAGGCCGAAGCACACCCGCCAGCCGACGTTCACCGCGAGGTCGTTGAGTGCGACGAGCGCGAGCAGCCCACCGAGGACCGAGCCGGCCCAGTAGCTGCCGTTGATCGAGATGTCGACGCGGCCGCGCTGGTTGGCGGGGATCAGCTCGTCGATCGCGGAGTTGATCGCCGAATACTCGCCGCCGATGCCGAAGCCGGTGAGCGTGCGGCAGGCGTAGAACCAGATCGCGCTGAACGACAGCGCGGTGAGCGCGGTCCCGAGCAGGTAGACGCCGAGCGTGATCATGAACAGCTTCTTGCGTCCGAAGCGGTCGGTGAGCTGACCGAACACGATCGCGCCCGCGCACGCCCCCGCGACGTAGAGCGAGGCGGCGAGGCCGGAGATGTTGTGCGCGGCGATCGTGACGCCCGAGCCGTGCTTGGAGAGCTCGCCGGCGATCGAGCCGACGATCGTCACCTCGAGGCCGTCGAGGATCCAGACCGTTCCGAGGCCGATGATGATCTGCCAGTGGAAGCGACTCCAGGGCAGCCGGTCCATGCGCGCCGGGATCTTGGTGCGGATCGTCCCCGTCTGAACTGATGAGCTCACTCGTTCTCCTCCGTTTCCGTACGCTGAGGGTTCCCGGAGCCGCCGCACGCCAATCCCCGCTCCCGGACCCCAGTGAGCGGGCTGACCACCCCGGAGACGGTTCGCGGCATGGATGCGCCGGCGCGCGGGGTAACGACCCGGAGAGGGCGACCGACCCGAGCACGACAACCAGGAGATCGCATGACCGAGCACGAGAGCTCCAGCCGCCGCGACGAGCGTGAGCACCTCCACGAGCGCGCCGCCGACCCGGCGGACACCGCCGACCGTCCGCTCGAGCCGCGCTCGAGCGACGAAGAGCTGCACGCGACCGACACGCCGCACCCGCAGGACGCCGACCCCCACCACCGCCTCAACACGCCCGTCGGCGAGGTCGACCCGACGACGGATTCAGACCCCTACCGCGCCGAGCGGCCGGAGGACGACGCCGACCGGGCCTCCGGGGTGCGCGGCGAGGGCGAGCGCCCGAACCGGTAGCTGCGCCCGCCCGCGGCCTCGGGTTTGCCGCGCGACCGGCTTCAATGGGGGGCACGATGCCCGCCGATTCGCTCTACGACCACGGGTTCGTTCGCGTCGCGAGCGCGATCCCGCAGGTGCGGATCGGCGACCCGCGCCACAACGGCGAGCGGACGATCGCCCTTGCGCGGCGAGCGGACGCCGCCTGCGCGGCGCTCGTCGTGTTCCCGGAGCTCGGGCTCTCGGGGTACTCGAACGAGGACCTGTTCCACCAGGCGGCGCTGCTCGACGCGACCGAGGCGGCGCTCCGCGACGTCGTCGCCGCCTCGGCGGCGCTCCGGCCCGTGCTGCTCGTCGGTGCGCCGCTCCGCGCCGAGGGCGGGCTCTTCAACTGCGCGCTCGTCGTCCACCGCGGGCGGATCCTCGGCGTCGTGCCCAAGAGCTACCTGCCCGAGTATCACGAGTTCTACGAGAAGCGCCAGTTCCGCGCCGCCCGCCAGCTGGCCGCGGACACGCTGGTCGTGCTCGGCGAGACCGTGCCCGCCGGGCCACGACTCGTGTTCGAGTGCGTCGACGTCGCGGCGTTCGCAATCGCGTGCGAGATCTGCGAGGACGTGTGGTCGCCGGTGCCGCCGACCACGTACGGCGCGCTCGCCGGCGCGACCGTGCTCGCGAACCTGTCCGCGTCGAACGTCACGATCGGCAAGGCGAGCTACCGGCAGACGCTGTGCGCGAGCCACTCCGGGCGTACGATCGCCGCCTACATCTACACGGCCGCGGGTAGCGCCGAGTCGACGACCGACCTCGCCTGGGACGGGCAGGCGCTCATCTACGAGAACGGCGACCTGCTCGCCGAGTCGGTCCGCTTCAGCGACGAGGAGCAGCTCATCTGCGCCGACCTCGATCTCGACCGCCTGCTCGCCGACCGCATCGCGCTCTCCAGCTTCGGCGACGCGATCGGCGACGAGCGCGAGCGCCTGCGCGACGTCCGCCGGGTTGCGTTCGAGCTCGGTGCCGCGCCGCGCGACCGGACGGTTGCGCTGGAGCGCCGCGTCGAGCGCTTCCCCTACGTGCCGGCGGATCCCGCGACCCGCGATTCTCGTTGCGAGGAGGTGTTCGACATCCAGGTGAGCGGGCTCGAGACGCGGTTGCGCGCGACCGGGATCGAGCGGGTCGTGATCGGCGTCTCCGGCGGCCTTGACTCGACGCACGCGCTGATCGTCGCCGCGCGCACGATGGACCGGCTCGGCCTACCGCGAACCCACGTGCTCGCGTACACGCTGCCCGGCTTCGCGACGAGCGCGGGCACGCTGCGCAACGCGCACGCGCTCATGGAGGCGCTCGGCGTGAGCGCCTCCGAGCTCGACATCCGCCCGTCGGCGACGCAGATGCTGCGCGATCTCGGCCATCCCGCGGCCGACGGCGCCCCCGAATACGACATCACGTACGAGAACGTCCAGGCGGGCGAGCGGACCTCGCACCTGTTCCGGCTCGCGAACTACCGCCAGGCGCTCGTGCTCGGCACCGGCGACCTCTCCGAGCTCGCGCTCGGCTGGTCGACGTACGGCGTCGGCGACCAGATGTCGCACTACAACGTCAACGCCTCGGTGCCGAAGACGCTCATCCGGTTCATCGTGCGCTGGGCGGTCGCCTCCGACCAGTTCGGCCCCGAAGCCGGGAGGGTGCTCACCGCGATCGCCGACAGCGCGATCTCCCCCGAGCTCGTCCCCGGCGGCGAGGACCACGCCGGTGACGGCCCCGCCCAGGACTCCGAGAAGACCGTCGGCCCCTACGAGCTGCAGGACTTCTTCCTCTACTACGTGCTGCGCTTCGGCCACCGCCCCAGCAAGGTCGCCTACCTCGCCGAGCACGCCTGGAGCGACCGCACGCGCGGCGCGTGGCCGGACCTCATCCCCGACGAGGACCGCCACGAGTACTCGCGCGAGGAGATCCGCCACTGGCTCGAGGTGTTCCTGCGGCGCTTCTTCGCCACGAGCCAGTTCAAGCGCTCGGCGCTCCCCAACGGGCCGAAGGTCGGCTCCGGCGGCTCGCTCTCGCCCCGCTCGGACTGGCGGGCGCCGTCCGACAGCGTCGCCACGGCGTGGCTGGCGGAGCTGCGCGACCGCGGCTGACGCTCGCCGCGACCACGCCAGGACGCGCTCCGCGCGTCCCCCTCCGCTCGGCCCGCGCCCTCTCGAGCAGGCCTGCGAACATCTCGGCATGTCCACAGAGCCCCCACCCCTCACGGTGTTCGAGGTCGCCCGGCGCGCCGTGCAGCTCATCGACCCCGACGACAACGATCCCACGGCGGGCGACTTCGAGCGCGCGTTCGAGGACGACGACGAGCCGGTCCGCGGCGTGGACGACATCGAGGGTCGCGTCGCCGATGTGCTCGCGCGACTCGACCCGGCGACGAACAACGGCGCGCTCTCCATGGCCGGCGCGCTCACCGTCTACCTCGCCTACCGCCGCGACGAGGTGCACGCCGACCCGGCGAAGCTGCTCGTGCTCGCCGCCCGCGCCGAGTGGGACGGTGACCCGCCCGAGGCGGTCGTCGAGTGGCTCGCCGACCGCGGGCTCGAGGTCTGACCGGCGAGCGCGCGTCGGCCGGCGAGTGCGCATCGGCCGGCGAGTGTGCACCGACAGGCGAGCGCGCACGGACAGGCGAGCGAGCTCCGGCCTCCGTCCGGCGCGTCAGCGGACCGCCGACGCGCTCCGGTCCTGGTCGCGGCCATGGATCGGGCCGCTCGTCGCGCGCAGCGGACGGGCGTCGAGCGCCGGGCCACGGCGACGCACCGCGATGATCTCGGCGAGCACGGAGATCGCGGTCTCCTCCGCGGTGCGGCTGCCGATGTCAAGGCCGCAGGGAGCGTGGACGCGCGCGAGATCGGCATCCGAGACACCCGCGTCGCGCAGGCGGCGCTCGCGGTCGGCGGTCGTCGTGCGGCTGCCGAGCGCCCCGATGTAGCCTGCGCCCGTCCCGAGCGCGCCGATCAGCGCGGGCTCGTCGAACTTCGGGTCGTGCGTGAACACGAGCACCGCGTCGCGCGGTCCGAGCTCGAACCCGTCGATCAGCTCCTGGGGCCAGCCGATCCGGACCTCGGCGTCGGCGGAGAAGCGCCCGGAGCGGGCGAAGCGGTCCCGCGCGTCGCAGATCGCGACTCGGTAGCCGATCCGCGAGGCGAACGCGGCGAGCGCCGCGGAGAAGTCGATCGCGCCGAAGATGACCATCTGCGGCGGCGGGGCGTAGGCGCGCACGTGCACGGGCAGCTCGTCGCCGAGCGTCGCGCCGTCGACGCCGTAGCGGCGGATCGTCGTCTTGCCCTCCTCCATCAGCCCGGCCGCCTCGCGCGCGACGTTGCGGTCGAGCAGCGGCAGCGGGCCGAGCGATCCGACCGGCTCGCCGTCGACGACGGCCAGCCGCCCCCCCGCGCGCTCGCCCTCGAGCAGCGTCGCCACCGCCGCGGGCCGCCCGTCGAGATGGGCGCGGAGCGCGGCGAGCTCGGCCGCCCCGGCGGGATCGCGCGCGCCCGAGAGCTCCTGCAGGAAGATGTGCACGATCCCGCCGCACATGAGCCCGACGGTGCCGGCGAGCTCGTCGGAGATCCCGTACGTCTCGATCCCGGCGCCGCGCTCGCCGGCGAGGATCCGCTCGGCCTCGGCGACGAGCGCGCCCTCGACGCAGCCGCCCGTGATCGAGCCCTCGATCTCGCCCGAGTCGCCGACGAGCATCATCGCGCCCTCGGGCAGCGGCGCCGAGCCCTCGACCTCGACGAGCAGCGCCTGGACGAAGCGCCGGCCCTCGCGCAGCCATGCGGCGGCGATGTCCTCGGTGGCTCTCGCGACGCCCGACTCGTCCATCTGCGGACCCTCCTGACGGCGTTTGCGCGGGACTCCGCGCGCTCGAGCGGGGCGACTCCCCGCAACTCAGATCATCGTATCCGCGGGCCTGGGGGCCATCTGGCAAGCGCGCTGGCCCGTTTGAGCTACGGTAGGGCGAGATGGCGGACGGCGACGCACGGGGCTCGGAGCTCGAGGATCCCCGCTACGCGAAGGCGCTCGCGCATCCGCTGCGGGTACGGATCCTCGCGATCCTGCAGGCGCAGGACGCAAGTCCGGTGCAGCTCGCCTCGCGCCTCGATGCGTCGCTCGGCACCGTCGCCTACCACGTGCGCACGCTCGAGCGGCTCGGGCTGATCGAGATGGTCGCCACCCATCAGCGCCGCGGCGCCACCGAGCACGTGTACGCCGCGCGCCGGCACCCCCGGCTCTCGAGCCGCGCGCTCACGCTCGACGCGCGGGGACTCGAGGAGCTCGCGGCGGCCCGCCGCCGCTGGCAGGAGGAGATCGCCCGGATCGAGCGGGCCGCGGCCGAGCGCCTCGACGGCGACGGCGCCGCGGCGATCGACGCGAGCGTCGTGCTGCTCGTGTTCGAGGCCTCGCCGGCCTCCGCCTGATCAGCGCGATCGCCGCACCACCCGTCGGCCCCGAATCGCTCAAGCTTTCCCGGCCTTGAGCCGATGATCCCGCACTGGACGAATGTCGGAGGCGAGACGACCTCCGAACGGGCCTCCCACGAGCAGTGCGCGCAACCGCCACTCCCTCACCACCTCCCCCGCTCGCCGGCGACCTGCTCGCGGCGATGGTCGAGAGCCTTCAGGACCACGCGATCCTGATGCTCGACACGAGCGGGCGGATCGCGAGCTGGCATGTCGGCGGCGAACGGTTCAAGGGCTGGGAGGCGGAGGAGATCATGGGCCGCAGCCACGCGCTGTTCTACCTCGAGGAGGACATCGCGGCCGGCCGACCCGCAGACGAGCTGGCGGTCGCCGGCGAGCACGGACGGTTCGAGGAGCAGCACTGGCGCGTGCGCCGCGACGGAAGCCGGTTCTGGGCGAGTGTCGTCATCACCGCGGTGCGCGACTCCGAAGGCGTGCTCCGCGGCTACGGCGAGGTGATCCGCGACGTCACCGACCACTACGCCGCGATCCAGGCGCTGCGCCGCAGCGAGTCCCGATTCCGCTGCGTGACCGAGACCGCGGTCGACGCGATCATCGCGTTCGACGGCGGGCGCCGGATCGTGTCCTGGAACGCCGCGGCGGCCCGGTTGTACGGGTACACCGCCGAGCAGGCGATCGGCCGGCCGATGTCGATGCTCGTGCCCGAGTTCCTGCGCCGTGAGGTCGACGAGATCGTCACCGCGGCGGCCGCCGCCACCGACCGCTCCGAGCGGTTCGCGATCAAGCCGGTCGAGGGTCCCGCACTCCGCGCCGACGGCACGCTCGTGCCGGTCGAGGTCGCGTTCTCGAGCTGGCGCGCGGGAGCCGAACGCCACTTCTCGGCGATCGTCCGGGACATCACCGACCGCAAGCGGCACGAGCGCGAGCTCCAGCAGCTCGCCGATCACGACTCGATCACACACCTGTTCAACCGCCGCCGCTTCGAGCACGAGCTCGAGCGAATCGTGAGCGAGTGCGCCCGCTACGACCGGACCGCCGCGCTGCTCACGCTCGACCTCGACGGGTTCAAGGAGGTCAACGACCTCCATGGCCACGCCGCCGGGGACGAGATCCTGATCAAGATCGGGCGGCTGCTTGAGCGCTCGGTGCGGGACACCGACGTCGTCGGCCGGATCGGCGGCGACGAATTCGGCGTGGTCGTGCAGGAAACCGACCGCGCGGAGGCGGCGTCCGTCGCCCGCAAGATCGTCGAGGCGATCCGGGGCAGCGGCATGGTGATCTCCGAGCTCGTGCGCGCGCAGGTGACGGCCTCGGTCGGGGTCGCGATGATCGAGCCGAGCGGCGAGGCGACGGCCGCCGAGCTGCTCGTCGGCGCCGACCGGGCGATGTACCGCGCGAAGGCGGCCGGGCGCGACGGCTACGCGTTCCTGGCCGCCGCCGACGACCCCGGGCCCGAGCTCGTCGCGCGGCGCTCGTGGATCGCGCGCCTGCGGGACTCGCTCGACAACGACCGCTTCGAGCTGCACGCTCAGCCGATCGTGACGTTGGGCGGCGACGGCGCGCCGCGCTACGAGCTGCTGCTGCGCATGCGCGGGGAGGACGAGCGGCTGCTCGCGCCCTCGGCGTTCCTCGCGAGCGCCGAGCGCTTCGATCTGATCGGCGAGGTCGACCGCTGGGTGCTCGCGCGAGCGGTCGACCTGCTGCACGAGCATCACCGCGCCGGTCGCGAGATCACGCTCACCGTCAACCTGTCGGGCAAGACGATGAACGACGAGTCGATCGCCCGCGACCTCGCCGCGATGATCGAGGCCCGTCCGATCCCGCGCGGCGCGCTCATCGTCGAGGTGACCGAGACGGCCGCGATCGCCGACATCGAGCGCGCCGCCCGGCTCGCCCGTGAGCTGCGCAACCTCGGCTGCGACTTCGCGCTCGACGACTTCGGCGCGGGCTTCTCCTCGCTGCACTACCTCAAGCACCTCGAGTTCGACTACCTGAAGATCGACGGCGAGTTCGTCGTGGGCCTCGTCGCCAACCCGGCCGACCAGCTGGTCGTGCGCGCGGTGGTCGACATCGCGCGCGGGCTCGGGAGTCGCACGATCGCCGAGTTCGTCGGCGACGCCGAGACGGTCTCGCTCCTGCAGGACATCGGCGTCGACTACGGCCAGGGGTTCCACCTCGGCCGGCCCCGCCCGCTCGAGCGGCTCGCCGCCTGACGCGCCGTCACGCGGGACGCGGCGTCGCGCGGGACGCGGCCGCCGCCCGAAGCGCGGAAGCGCCCCATTGCGATAGCGTCGCCCGGGCCGTGCCGATGGACGTCACCTACCGCCTGCGCATCCCCCATCGCGCGGGGCAACTGGCGAAGGTGTCGACGCGGATCTCGGAGTACGGCGGCCTGATCGGCGACGTTTCGACGATCGCGATCGCCAAGCACGAGGCGTTGCGGGAGATCACGATCGAGATGCGCGACCGCGAGCACGCGGCCGCCCTCGCCGCGGGGCTGGGCGAGCTGGAGGGGGTGACCGTCGCCTGGTTCCACGACCGCGCGTTCATGGCCCACGACGGCGGCAAGATCGCCGTGCACGGCACGCGCGAGATCCGCAACGTCCAGGACGTCCGCGACGTGTACACGCCGGGCGTCGCCCGGGTGAGCAGCGCGATCGCCGCCTCGCCGGAGCTCGCAACGCGATTCACATCGATCGGGCGGAGCGTCGCGATCTGCACGAACGGCACGCGCGTGCTCGGGCTCGGCGACATCGGCCCGCTCGCGGCGATGCCGGTGATGGAGGGCAAATCGCTGTTCTACGCCCAACTCGTCGACGTGAGCGCGACCCCGATCCTGCTCGACACGAAGGACGTCGACGAGTTCGTCGAGACCGTCGTGCGGATCGCGCCCGGGTTCGGCGGCATCCACCTGGAGGACATCTCGGCGCCCGAGTGCTTCGAGATCGAGCGCCGGCTGATCGAGGCACTGCCCGCGCCCGTCATGCACGACGACGTCCACGGAACCGGCGTCGTCACGATGGCCGCCGCGATCGCCGCCTGCCGCCAGGTCGATATCCGGCTCGACGCCGCCGTCGTCGGCCAGATCGGGCTCGGCGCCGCCGGCTACGGGATCGCGACCCTGATCCACGACGCGGGCGTGCGGCGGGTGCTCGCCTCGGACCCGAGCGAGCGCGCCCGGGCGCAGGCGGCCGCCCGCGGGATCGAGATCGCGACGCTCGAGCGCGTCATGGCCGAGGCCGACGTCGTCGTCGCCACGAGCGGCGTGCCCGGGCTCATCACCCCGGGGATGATCCGCCCCGGACAGGTGATCCTCGCGCTCACGAACCCCGTCCCGGAGATCGAGCCCGACGACGCGCTCGCCGCCGGCGCCGCGTTCGCCGCCGACGGCACGAGCGTCAACAACGTGCTCGGCTATCCGGGGATCTTCCGCGGCGCGCTCGACGCCCAGGCCTCGGCGATCAACCTCGAGATGAAGCGCGCGGCGGCCTGGGCGCTCGCCGGGCTGACCGTCGAGTCGGAGCTCGTGCCCGACGTCCTTGACCGCAGCGTGCACGAGTCCGTCGCGGCCGCGGTCCGCCAGGCCGCGATCGACTCGGGCGTCGCCCGCCTCGAGCGGACGACCGCCGAGATGCCATGACCGTCGTCAAGATCAACGCGATCACGGTTCCGCGCTCCCGGTTCGACGAGTTCGCCGAGCGCTTCGCCTCCCGCGCCGGCCGCGTGTCCAGCGCAGCGGGATTCGAGGGCTTCGAGCTGCTGCGACCGAACGACGGCCGTGAGGTCTGCCTCGTGCTCACCCGCTGGCGCTCGGAGGACGACTTCCAGGCCTGGCTGGCGAGCGCCGACTTCGGCGCCGGCCACGCCCAGCACCGACAGCGCGGGCCGGTGGGGAGCGCGAGCGAGCTGTGGTCGTTCGACGTGTTGGAGACCGAGGCGCCCCCGGGCGCCTGACCTCGCGCCCGGGCGGGGGCGGCCCCGTGTGGCTCACGGTCGAGTCACGGCTGCCGGACACGAGGCACCAACCCCCGCAAGGACGAGCCGGACGATCCGTCAGGCTCGCGAAGACGAGCCGGTTGCCGTCCGGCAGCTCGCCCGGCCCAGCTGGCTCGACGCGTGAGCCGGGCGTCGACCACCTGGAGCGGATCGCGGGCGCCGCCGGATCCCGCCACCGGCGAGCGGACCGTGGGTCCGCTTTTGTGCTACGGTTGAGGGCGCAACCATCCCACCGTCCCACAAGGAGCACCGATGTCCACCACCACCTCCGTCCAGGACCGCATCTCCGGCACGTGGAACTACGCGGCCGCGCACTCATCGGCCGATTTTGCGGTCAAGTACGTCGTCTCCACGTTCCGCGGCTCGATCGAGGACCTCACCGCGAGCCTCGAGGACGGCGTGCTCTCCGGCAGCGCGAAGGTCGCCTCGATCAAGGTCAAGGACGACAACCTCACCGGCCACCTGATGGCGCCCGACTTCTTCGATGCCGAGCAGTACCCGGAGATCAGCTTCCGCTCGACCTCGATCGAGGCCGACGGCGACGAGGTCACCGTGGAGGGCGAGCTGACGCTCAAGGGCGTCACGAAGCCGATCACCGCGACCGGCACGCTCGAGGGTCCGGCGCAGGACTTCATGGGCAACACCCGGCTCGGCTTCACGCTCGAGGCGACGATCGACCGCACCGACTTCGGCGTGAGCTGGAACGCGGAGCTGCCGAGCGGCGGCAAGGCGCTCGCCGACGAGGTGACGCTCCACGTCGAGCTCGAGTTCCACCGGGCGTAGCCCGATGCGGATCCTGGCCGTCTCGGGTTCGCTGCGCCGGGACTCGCACAACACGACCCTCCTGCGGGCGGCAGCCGCGCTGCTGCCGCCCGAGGTGGAGGTCGTGATCTACGAGAACCTCGCCGCGATCCCGCCGTTCAACGAGGACGACGTCGCCGACCGGCCGGCGGCCGCCCAGGATTTCTGGGACGCGGTCACGGAGGCCGACGGGGTGCTCATCGCCACCCCGGAGTACAACAGCTCGATCCCCGGCGTCCTCAAGAACGCCCTGGACTGGCTCTCCCGCCCGCTCCAGGAGAGCCCGCTCCGCAACAAGCCGGCGGTCGTGATCGGCGGCTCGACCGGCATGTTCGGCGCCGTCTGGTCGCAGGCCGAGACCCGCAAGGTGCTCGGCGCGATCGGCGCTCGCGTCATCGACCGCGAGCTTCCGGTGCCGATGATCCACGAGCGCTTCCACGAGTCCGGCCGGCTGCGCGACGCCGAGATCGAGGCCGAGCTCAAGACGTCGCTTCAGGCGCTCATCGAGGCGATCGAGGCGCGCGCCGCCCACACAGCCGTCGCGAAGGGGTAGAACGGGGCGGGCGATGGCGACCACGCGCCCGCCCTCCCCGCCGATCACGCTGCCGCTCGCCGACCGGCCGCATGAGCGCAGCGATGCCGCCGCCAATCGCGAGCGGATCCTGTGCGCCGCCCGCCGAGTGCTGCTCGAGCAGGGCGCCGCGGGGCTCTCGATGAACTCGGTGGCGGCGGCTGCGGGCGTCGGCAAGGGCACGATCTTCCGGCGCTTCCGCGACCGCGACGGGCTCACCGAGGCGCTGCTCGATGCGCATACCGCCGAGCTGCAGGACGGGTTCCTCTCCGGGCCCCCGCCGCTTGGCCCGGGCGCGCCGCCCCGCGAGCGCCTGGAGGCGTTCATGCGCGCACTCGTCGCCTTCCAGATCGACCACCTCGAGCTGACGCTCGCCGCCGAGCGCGTCGGACCCCGGGCGGGCGCGCCCGTGTGGGCGACGTTCCTGCTCCACGTGCGCACGCTGCTGAACGAGATCGATCCGCGGATCGACGCCGACACGCACGCCGGTTTGCTCCTCAGCGCGGTCGCGCCGACGAACCTGCGCCGGCTGCTCGCCGGCGAGACCTCGACGCCCGAGCGGATCTCCGACGCGATCGCCACGCTCACGCGCGCAGACTTCCTATAGGTTGCGCGCATGCACCGCGGCCCGGCGCTCACGCTCGACGGCTTGCGCTCCCGCGTCGACGCCGGCGAGATCGACACCGTGCTCCTGGCGCTGTGCGACATGCAGGGCCGGCTGCAGGGCAAGCGCCTGGACGCCAAGCACTTCCTCGCCGACGTCGTCGAGCACGGCGCCGAGGGTTGCAACTACCTGCTCGCCGTCGACGTCGAGATGAACACCGTCGAGGGCTATGCGATGTCCTCCTGGGACACCGGCTACGGGGACTTCGTGATGGTGCCGGACATGGAGACGCTGCGGCTGGTGCCGTGGCTGCCGGCGACCGCACTCGTGCTCAGCGATCTGCGCTGGGACGACGGACGCGAGGTCGTCGCGTCCCCGCGGCAGGTGCTCCGCCGTCAGCTCGGTCGCCTCGCCGAGCGCGGCTGGAGCGCGAACGCCGCCACCGAGCTCGAGTTTCTCGTGTTCCGCGATTCCTACGAGGACGCGTGGCACAAGGGTTACCGCGACCTCGAGCCCGCGAACCTCTACAACCTCGACTACTCGCTGCTCGGCACGACCCGCGTCGAGCCGCTCATCCGCCGCATCCGCCTCGCCATGGCCGGCGCCGGCCTCGAGGTCGAAAGCTCCAAGGGCGAGTGCAACCGCGGCCAGCACGAGATCAACTTCCGCTACACCGACGTGCTGCGCTGCGCCGACGAGCACATCGTCTTCCGCAACGGGGCCAAGGAGATCGCCGCCCAGGAGGAGATGGCGATCAGCTTCATGGCCAAGTACGACGCGCGCGAGGGCAACTCGTGCCACATCCATTTCTCGCTCGCCGACGCCGGGGACCCGGATCGCGCGTCGCTGTTCGGGCGCGACCGGGACACGTTCGAGGCGTTCCTCGCAGGCCAGCTGCACGGCCTGCGCGAGCTCACGCTGCTGCTCGCGCCGAACGTCAACTCCTACAAGCGGTTCGCCGCCGGGTCGTTCGCGCCGACGACTGTCGCGTGGGCGCGCGACAACCGCACCTGCGCGCTGCGGGTCGTCGGGCACGGGCCGGCGCTGCGCTTCGAGAACCGCGCCGGGGGTGCGGATCTCAACCCCTACCTCGCGCTCTCGGCACTGATCGCGGCCGGCCTCGCGGGGGTCGATCGGGAGCTCGAGCTCGAGCCCGCGCTCGTCGGCAACGCGTACGCCGCGACCGATCGCCCCCGGCTGCCACGGACGCTGCGCGAGGCGCGGGACCTGTTCGCGGACTCCGAGCTCGCGCATGCGGCGTTCGGCGAGGAGGTCGTCGCCCACTACGTGCATGCGGCCGACGTTGAGCTTGAGGCGTTCGAGGCGGCGGTCACCGACTGGGAGCGCGCGCGGGGGTTCGAGCGGCTGTGACCGTCGCGGGGTTTGGGCCGCTGTGACCGAGACGCTCACGGTGCTCGAGCCGGCCACCGAGGCGGTACTCGACACGATCCCGTCGGCCGGCCCCGAGGCGGTCGACGCGGCGATTGCCCGCGCGCGGGCCGCGTTCGGAGCCTGGCGGGCGGTCGCCCCCGCCGACCGCGCCCGGCTGCTGCGGCGCATCTCCGACGCGGTCGCCGAGCACGCCGAGGAGCTCGCGACGCTCGAGGCGCGCAACGCCGGCAAGCCGATCGGCGACGCGCGCGGCGAGATCGGGATGGTCGCAGACGTGTTCGCCTACTACGCGGGAGCGCCCGAGCGGCTGTTCGGCGAGACGATCCCGGTCGCGGGCGGTCAGGCGTTCACGGTCCGGGAGCCGCTCGGGGTCGTCGGGCTGATCGTTCCCTGGAACTTTCCGTTGACGATCGCCTCCTGGAAGCTTGGGCCGGCGCTCGCCGCCGGCAACACGGTCGTGCTCAAGCCCGCCGAGCTCACGCCGCTGAGCGCGCTGCGCTTCGCCGAGATCACGCGCGACGCCGGCCTGCCTGACGGCGTTCTGCAGGTCGTTCCCGGCCTTGGACCGGTCGCGGGCGCGCGCCTCGTCGAGCACCCCGACGTGGCCAAGATCGCGTTCACGGGCTCGACCGCGGTCGGCCGCCGGATCGCCGCCGCCGCGTCGGCGACGCTCAAGCGGGTGACGCTCGAGCTCGGCGGCAAGTCGCCGAACATCGTGTTCGCCGACGCGGACCTCGAGGCGGCCGCCGCCGCGGCGCCCGCGGCGGTGTTCGGCAACGCGGGGCAGGACTGCTGCGCGCGCTCGCGGATCCTCGTCGAGCGCTCCGCGGTCGACAGGTTCCTGTCGCTGCTGGAGCCGGTCGTCACCGGGATCAGGGTCGGCGACCCGCTCGACCCGGAGTCGCAGATGGGCCCCCTGATCTCAGCGCGGCAGCGCGAGCGGGTGCTCGGGTTCCTGTCCGAAGGCGACGGCGCTTCGGTGGCGATCCGGGGGCGCGCCCCGCACGGGCCCGGGTTCTGGTGCGCGCCGACGGTGCTTTCCCCGGTCGCGCCGGACGCCCGCGCCGCCCGTGAGGAGATCTTCGGGCCGGTCGCGGTCGTCATCCCGTTTGACGACGAGGCCGACGCGGTGCGCCTCGCGAACGACACGATCTATGGGCTGTCCGGCTCGATCTGGAGCCGCGACGGCGCCCGCGCGCTCCGCGTCGCCCGCGCGCTCGACGCGGGCGTGCTCTCGATCAACTCGAACACCTCGGTGCGGGTCGCCACGCCGTTCGGCGGCTTCAAGCAGTCGGGCTACGGCCGTGAGCTCGGTCCCCATGCGCTCGACGCCTACACCGAGGAGAAATCGATCTTCTACTCGACGGAGGGCTGAGCGGTGGCTGACGAACACGGGGCGCGGCTGCGCCTGGCCGGCAAGGTGTGCGTGATCACGGGCGTCGCCGGCGGGATCGGCTCGGCGACCGCCGCGGTGTTCGAACGCGAGGGCGCGACGGTGGTCGGCGTCGACATCGCCGGGCACGGGATCGGGGCACTGTCGCTCACCGCCGACATCACCTCCGAGGACGCGGTCCGGGAGATGTACGCAGAGGCCCGCGCGCGCTTCGGGCGGATCGACGTGCTGTTCAACAACGCCGGCATCTCGCCGAACGACGATGCGTCAGTCGTCGACACGACCCTCGAGGCGTGGGAGCGGGTGCAGGCCACGAACCTGCGCTCGGTCTTCCTGTGCTGCAAGCACGGCATCCCGCACCTGCTCGACGGCGGCGGCGGCTCGGTCATCAACACCGCGTCGTTCGTCGCGGTCATGGGCGCCGCCACCTCGCAGATCTCCTACACCGCCTCCAAGGGCGGCGTGCTCGCCCTCTCGCGGGAGCTCGGCGTCGAGTTCGCCAAGCGCGGCATCCGCGTCAACGCGCTCTGCCCGGGACCGGTCGACACGCCGCTCCTGCGCGAGCTCTACGCCGCCGACCCGGTGCAGGCCGAGCGGCGCATGGTGCACGTCCCGATGGGTCGCTTCGCCGAGGCGAGCGAGATTGCGAACGCCGTCCTGTTCCTCGCCTCCGACGAGTCCTCCTACGTGAACGCGACGACGTTCCTCGTCGACGGCGGGCTCGCCGGCGCGTACACGACCGCGCTGTAACCGGCGCGAAGGAGCGAACACGATGGCATACGCGGTCGAGTTTGAGAACGTCTCAACCGTCGGCCTCGAGTCCTCGCCGGTCGCCCCGGCGCTGGCCGGCCTGCGGGCGAATGAGGCGCGGTACTTCAAGAACAAGTACGACCACACGTTCACGGTCGAACCCGCCGACGAGGCGGCGGCGACGATCGAGTGGGTCCACCGGATCCTCGAGCAGGAGCGGGACATCGTGATCGCCTCGGCCCCGCTCGAGGCGACCGAATTCCAGGTGGAGAACATCCGCATCGCGTACGTCTTCTACGAGAGCGGCCTCTCGATCAACGTGATGTACACGATCGACGACCCCGGCCGTCGGGCGGTCGGGTTCAAGCTCTCCGACGGCATGGACGTGCCGAAGGAGCTCGCCTCGCGCTTCAAGTTCGCCAGGCAGCGGTCGCGGCTCGCGGGCACGATCCGCGGCTCGTACTTCACCTTCAAGAGCGACTACTGAGCTGAGTGGCCGATTCCGCCTGAGGTCTCCGCTCAGGCGACCCACGAGGGGATGAGCCGCCCGAGGCGGGGACGGTCGCTGAACGAGCGCATCTCGGTGATGCGGCCCTCGCGGACCGTGAACGCGATCAGCGACAGCGGCTCACCGTCGACGAGCACGAGCGCGCCGGGGTTGCCACGCACGGTGACCGGCCGCACCGCGGCGCGCCCCGCGAAGCCGCCGCGGGCCCCCGCGCGGGCCTGCGAGGCGATCGTCTCCGCCCCACGGATCGTGCGCGTGATCCGGGGACCGACGACGTGGAGCTCCGCGTCGGGCGCGAGCACCGGCAGCAGCCCCGACAGGTCGCCGGATCCGGCGGCCGCGAAGAAGGCGTCGACGACCGCGCGGTCCTCGGGCCGTCCGTCGGCCGCCCGCTCTGGGACGAGGCGCACCCGGCCGCGGCCGCGACTGGCGAGCATCTTCACGGCGGGCACAGAGCGGCCGAGCACCTCGGCGACCTGGGCGAACGGGAGATCGAAGATGTCGTGGAGCACGAAGGCGACGCGCTCGGCGGGCGTGAGCGTGTCCATCACGACGTGGAGCGCGACCCCCACCCCGTTGGCGAGGAGCGCCTCGTCCTCGGGCGTGAGCGTGCTCCGTGAGGACGCGCCCGCAAGCAGTTCGTCGAGGTCGATCTCGATTGGGACCTCCCCACGGCTGCGCCGCGCCCTCAGCATGTCGAGGCAGACGCGGCTCGTCACGGTCGTCAGCCAGGCGTGAAGGTCGACGATGTCGGCGCCGTCGGTGCGGCTGAGGCGCAGCCACGCCTCCTGAACTGCGTCCTCGGCGTCGGCGGGCGACCCGAGCATCCGGGCGGCGAGCCTCCGCAGGCGGCCGCGCTCGTCGTCGAATCGCGCCGCCAGGTGTGTCGCGTCAGGCCGGGTCATCGCACTGTGCCTCGTGGGTGAGACGCGGGCAGACGCCGCGAGGTAACGCGCCGCCGCCCGCGTTACCTCAGCAGATCCGCGGCCGTCTGGGTGGTGTTCGACGTTCACATCCACCGGAGCGACGCTCCAGGGAGGACCATCATGACCCAGACCGAGTCCCGCAGCCCCCGTCTCTCGCCCGAGGCCGGGCGCTCTCCGGAGGCGCTCGCCGGCGTGCAGCAGATCCTCGGCTCGATCTACGCGAGCGGTGTGCCGCGCTCGACGCTCGAGCTCGTGCACATGCGCGCCAGCCAGATCAACGGCTGCAGCCCCTGCATCGACCACGCCGCGCGCTCGGCGGAGGCCGATGAGCTGCGGCGCTTCGCCGAGCTCCCGGCGTTCCGGGAGTCGCTGCGCTTCGACGATGCCGAGCGGGCGGCGGTCGAGCTCACCGAGGCGATCACCCGCCTGGCCGACCACCCTGATGTCGTGAGCGACGAGATGTGGGCGCGCGCCGCGGAGCGCTACGACGAGGCGGCGCTGGCCGCGATCGTGACGATGGCGGCGCTCACCAACTTCTTCAACCGGGTGAACACGACGCTCCGCGTTCAACCCGACTCCTGGGAGTAGCCGGCGAGCGGGCGCGCTGGGCATCGCCGGCCGCTCGGAGCGGCCAACGATGCCCAGCCCGCCCCGGAATCCGAACGTGCAGGATCGGCCCCCCGATCCAGCGCGTTTTCGGGACTGTGAGCGCTCACATGCCGATCGCGGTATGGTGCCCACACCGGAGCGAGCGTGGAGCCTCCGGTCGGTGAATCCGGAACGAGCCGGACGCGACAAGGAGAGATCATGGGCACGGGTGAGCGGCGTCTGTCGAGGAGGCGGTCGATCTCGGACGGGGGCACCCGAAGGCGCTCGCTCGCGGCCTGGCTGGTGACCGGCGCCTGCGCGCTCGTGGTCACGACGCTGTCGGCGCTGGCGGGGGCCCCGGCTGCCCCCGCAGCCCCGGGCGCCCGGTCTGTCTCGTCGGCTCGGTCTGTCTCGTCGGCCCGGTCTGTCTCGTCGGCCCGGTCTGCCTCGTCGGTCCGGCCGGTCTCGCGGGCCCGGTCTGCCTCGTCGGCCCGGCCGGTCTCGTCGGCCCGTTCGGTCTCGGCCGCGTCGGCGCACGGTCGGCCCGGCGCGCTCGCCGAGCACGGCCAATGCCCGGCGGCGACGAGCGCCCAGGCGAACAACGCGAGCCCGGGCGCGCCGACGCGCGCGCACGCGATCGCCGGCAACGGCTCGGTGACCGTCACCTGGTGTCCGCCGCGCAAGGGCCAGGCCCACGTCACCGGCTTCACCGTGAAGAGCTCAGCCGGCCAGACGTTCACCGCGTCCGTACCGAACGACTACGTGATCGCCTCGGCGACGAACGGCACGCCCGTCTCCTACACGGTCACCGCCGACACCGCGAGCGGCTCAGGCCCCGGCTCGGGGCGCACGAACACGGTCACCCCGGCGCCGATCGCCCCGCCGACGAACGTCGACCGCGGCACTCCGCAGTCGGTGCGCTACGACCAGTACTCGCTGCTCATCGGCGGCAAGCGCACATTCATCTACTCCGGCGAGTTCGACCCGTGGCGGCTTCCCTCCCCGTCGCTGTGGCTCGACCGGCTGCAGAAGATGAAGGCCGACGGCTACAACGCGGTCACCGTCTACTTCAACTGGGACTACTCCTCGCCAAAGCCCGGGGTCTACGACTTCCGCGGCATCCGGAACATGAACGAGCTGCTCAACATGGCACAGCAGGCGGGGCTGTACGTGATCGCGCGGCCGGGGCCGTACATCAACGCGGAGACCGACGGCGGCGGCTTCCCCGGCTGGCTCGTCACCCAGACCGGCGTCGCGCGCACGAACGCCCCGGACTTCGTGGCCGCCTCCGACCAGTGGCTGTCGGAGATCGACCCGATCATCGCCGCCCACCAGATCACGCGCGGCGGCGACGTGATCCTGTATCAGGTCGAGAACGAGCTGTACGCCAACCAGCCGGCGACCGAGGCCTACATGGCCGAGCTCGAGGCCAAGGCGAAGGCCGACGGAATCGACGTGCCGCTGATCGGCAACGAGGGCGACACGTTCGAGGGCACCCCCGCCAATCCTGACATTCCCGGCTATGACAGCTACCCGCTCGGCTTCGACTGCGCCAACCCGAACGGCTTCACTCAGCCGCCGACGTTCTCGCCCGAGCCGGGCAAGCCGCTCGAGCTGCCCGAGTTCCAGGGCGGCTCCTACGACGCGTGGGGCGGCGCCGGTTACGCGAAGTGCTACCACCTCACCGGTCCGGACTTCGAGAACGTCTTCTACAAGAGCAACTTCTCGCAGGGCACGACGATCCAATCGAACTACATGGGGGTCGGCGGCACGAACTGGGGCTGGCTGCCCGCACCGTTCATGTACACCTCCTACGACTACGGCGCGGGCATCATGGAGACCGGTGAGATCGGCACCCCCGGCCACCCGAACGACATCGTCGGCTCTAAGTACGGTGAGAACAAGCTGATCGGGGACTTCGCGCAGGCGGTGCCCTCGCTCACGCAGACGCAGGCGAGCGCCGCCCCAAGCTCCACGAACCCGCTGATCGCCACGAGCGCCCGCGTGAACCCGAGCGACGGCACGCAGTTCGTCTACCTGCGCCAGTCCGACGCCACATCGACGAAGACCGAGTCGACGCACATCGCGCTCGACCTCGGCCAGACCGGCACGTACACCTACGACGACGCGGACACGACCGACCTGCACTACAGCGGCAGCTGGTCGCATGTCTCCCACCAGTCCTACACCGGCGGCGATTACGAGCAGACTGAGAGCTTCTCCAACACGACGGGCGACTCGGTCACGGTGAGCTTCACCGGCACCGCGATCCAGTGGATCGCACCGACGGCGAGCAACCACGGAATCGCCGACGTGTATCTCGACGGCAAGCAGGTCGCGACCGTCGACGGATACTCGCCGGGCACCGACTTCCAGCAGGTCGAGTACGAGGCCTCCGGCCTGTCCGACACCACGCACACGCTGAAGATCGTGGTCTCCGGCCAGAAGAACCCCGCCTCGGGCGGCACCTACGTGTCGGTCGACGCGATCAACGTCCCGACCGCCTCCCAGGCCTCCGAGATCTACCCGAAGGTCCCGCAGGCGGCGGGGCAGGCGATCACGCTCAGGGGCCGGGACGCGAAGCTGCTCGTCGCGAACGACGCCTTCGGAGGCGAGCAGCTGCAGTACTCGACCTCCGAGCTGATGGACCAGGCGACGATCGGCGGCCAGGCGACTGCACTCCTGTACGGCGATCACGGCACCGGCGGCGAAACCGTGCTGCGCTATTCGAGCCAGCCGACGGTCACCGTACTCGCCGGCACCGTCCACTCGACGTGGGACGCGACGCGCGGCGACGAGCGTCTCGACTACGGCCACAGCGGTCTCTCGGAGGTGCGGATCACCGGCGGCGGGCGGCCGCCGCTCCTGCTGCTGCTCGCCGACACGCAGACGGCAGAGCAGTTCTGGCCGGAGACGACCTCGGCCGGCGCGGCACTCGTGCAGGGCACCTACCTCGTTCGCACCGCGTCGACGAGCGGGAGCACGCTCGCGCTCACCGGCGATGCCTCGGCGGCGGGCCCGATCCGCGTCTGGGCCCCGAGCGGAGTCACGCGCGTCACCTGGAACGGCGCGACGCTTCATACGAGCAGCGAACCGGACGGCTCGCTGAGCGCGAGCGTCGCCGGCCCGGCGGCGGTCACCCTGCCGACGCTCACCGGCTGGCAGTTCCGCTTCGGCACCCCGGAGGCACAGCCCGGCTACGACGACGCGACGTGGACGCTCGCCGATCACCCGACGACGACGAACCCGACGAAGCCGGTCACCACGCCGGTCCTGTACGCCGACGACTACGGCTTCCATCAGGGCTTCGTCTGGTACCGCGGCCACTTCACGGCGACCGGCGGCGAGACCGGGATCACGCTCACCGCCGGCGAGGGCAGCCACGGCGCGTTCTCGGTGTGGCTGAACGGCGTCTTCCTCGGCTCGAACACATCCGGCTCCGAGGCGGCCAAGGAGACGTTCGCGTTCCCGAAGGCGGCCCTGAAGGTCGGGCAGGACAATGTGGTCGCCGTGCTCGTGCAGAGCTCGGGCCACGACGAGGACGGCGTCTACTCGAGCGCACTGCCGAGCGACGGCCAGAAGGCGCCGCGCGGACTGCTCGGGGCGAGCCTCGACGGCTCCTCGGCGCCCGTCACCTGGCGCCTGCAGGGCAATCAGGGCGGCGAGAACCTCCAGGACCCGGTCCGCGGCCACCTGAACGCGACCGGCCTGTACGGCACGAACGCCGGCTGGGACCTGCCGGGCGACCCCGGTCTCGGCTGGCGCGGCGTGTCGGTCCCCGACTCGTGGGCGCGCCGTGGGCTGCCCGCGGGGATCGGCTGGTACCGCACGTCGTTCGCGCTGCACGAGGGCAGCGGCGGCTATGAGCCGATCGCGGTCCAGCTCGGGAACGACGTCGTGGGCGGTGGGGCCGGACACGCCGACTTCCGCGCGTTCATCTTCGTCAACGGCTACCTGATGGGCCAGTACGACAACGTGCTCGGCCCGCAGCATCGCTTCTACATCCCGGCCGGCATCGTCAACGACAACGGGTCGAACACGCTTGCGATCGCCGTGTGGGGCCTTGAGCCCGGAAGCGGGCGGCTGCCGAAGGTGACGCTGCAGTCGGTCGGCGACCAGACCGGCGGCGTGCCCGTGGCGGCGGTCGCGCAGCCGGGGTGGAACGCGGCGACGTACGGGGCGCCGACGGACGCGACCCCGACCCTCGGAGAGCGCGCGAGCTCGGCGCTCGCCGAGCCGGGCGCGACCGTGACGGTCACCGCGACTCTCTGGAACCCGTCCGCAAGCCCGCTCACGCACGCGTCGATCACGCTCGCGGCCCCATCGGGCTGGACGGTGAGCGGCGGTGGAGAGCAGAGGCCGTTCCGGGTGGCGCCGGGGGCGACCCGCCGGGTGCGCTTCACCGTCACCGTTCCCTCGAGCGGGCTCACCCCCGGTCCGGTCGACCTCGTCGCGACCGCGCAGTACACGCAGAACGGCGTCGCGCAGACCCAGATGTCCGACACACAGCTGCAGGTCCCGGAGAGCTCGCTCGCGGAGAGCTTCGACAACACCGGGATCACCAACGAGTCCGATCCGCAGCCTGGCGGCCCCGGGTTCGAGGGGTTCGACGGGGAGGGCACGACGTTCTCGGCGCAGGGCCTGGCGAGTGCCGGCGTCACCCCCGGCTCGACGGTGACCGCCGGCGGGCTGTCGTTCACCTGGCCGAACGTGCCCGCCGGCCAGCCCGACAACACGATGGCGCAGGGGCAGATCATCGCCCTGTCGGGCAGCGGCTCGACGCTCGGGTTCCTCGCCTCCGCGAACAACGCGCCGCAGAGCGGCACCGGCGTCGTCTACTACACCGACGGCACGACCCAGACGTTCACGCTCGACATCGGGAACTTCTGGAACGCCTCCGGGCAGGGCGGCAACCCGTCGAACACGACCGCGTTCAGCGAGCCGACCGTCGACTACCCGACTGGCCCGACGTCGCACACCGTCTACGTCTTCGAGCAGTCGGTCGCGATCGATCCGTCGAAGACCGTCGAGGCGGTGCAGCTGCCCTCGCTGGGGGACGTGTCGGGCTATAACCCGGCGCTCCACGTGTTCGGAATCGCGCTCGGGTCCTGACGGCGGACAGAGGTTCCCCGCAAGGCGTCGGTGGACCGTCCCGCGGCGTTGCCGGGAAGGTTTGTCCTCCTGAGGCGGACAAAGGTTCCCCGCAAGGCGTCGGTGGACCGTCCCGCGGCGTTGCGGGGAAGGTTTGTCCTCCTGAGGCGGACAAAGGTTCCCCGCAAGGCGTCGGTGGACCGTCCCGCGGCGTTGCCGGGAAGGTTTGTCCTCCTGAGCCGGACAAAGGTTCCCCGCAACGGTGGGCGGACCTCGCGGCGCTCGCGCGAGGTCGGCGCAGGAACGCTCGCGCCGCTCGCGGGCGCCGAACGTCACGAGGCGGCGATGATCGCGAGCGGGGCCGCGCTAGACCGCTGCCGCGAGCTCGGCCAGGCTGTTCATCGACGCGCTGATCACCTCGCGCCGGGAGGTCGAGCCGATGCGCCTCAGCCTCGGGGATCTCACGTCGACCGTCACCCGGGTGCCGGCACCGTCCGGCTCCAGGCGTCATCCGGGGGCGCTCCAGCGTGCGACCTCCCTCGTCAAGGATGAGGAGAAGATCGTGAGCGCGTTCCGCAGCGGCGACGGCGTCGGCTGGCACGAGCATCACCACGATCTGTTCGCGGGCACCGAGCGGTTCTTCCGGCCCGGCTATGCCGCCAACCTGATCAGCTCGTGGATCCCGGCGCTCGAGGGCCGTGCAGGAGAAGCTCGAACGCGGCCCGCACGTCGAGCGGGACCTGCTCGACAGCGCGAGCGGAGCGGGCCGCCACGATCGATCGCTCACCGACAGCTCAGCCCGGAGCGGGCGCCGCCGAGCCGCGCTCGCGGAGCTCGGGGCGGATCACGACCCGTCGCGGGCTCACCGGTGCCCCGTCGATCGCCGCGAGCAGCATCTCGACCGCGATCTCCATCAGGCGCCGCGAGTTCCAGCTGAACGTCGTCAGCGGCGGGGTGAGCACGCCCGAGACCGGGTGGTCGTCGTAGCCGATCACCGACAGCTCGTCAGGGATCCGGATGCCGAGCTCCCGGGCGGCCTCGTAGGCGCCGTAGGCGAACCCGTCGGCAAAGCAGAAGACGGCGGTCGGCCGCGGCACGCTGTCGAGCAGCTCCCGCGCCCGCTCGGTCGCCTCGCGCAGCTCGTAGCCGGCGGTCGCCACGCGGACCTCCAGCCCGAGCCGACGGCTCTCCTCGGCGACGACCTGCTCGGCGGGACGGTCGTTCGTCGGCGAGCCGGGTGGCCGGAGCACGACGACGCGCCGGTGGCCGAGGCCGTGGAGATGCGCGAGGGCGGCGCGGACGCCGCTGCGGTTGTCGTAGAGCACCTCCCCCTGGGCGGTCGCGGCCGAGAACGTGTCGCCGAGCACGACGACGGGCACCGCGGCGACGATCTCCGCCCACGACGGGTCCGACGGATCGACCGGCGAGACGATCAGCCCGTCGACCTGTTGGTCGCGCAGCTGGGCGGCGAGCGCGCGCTGGCGCAGCGGCTCCCCACCCGCGTCGAGGATGAGCGCGTAGCGATCGCGCTCAAGCAGCACCCGTCCCGCCTGCGCAACGAGCCGCTGCTGCCAGAGGTCCTCCAGCGAGGGGCCGAGGATCCCGATCGTCCCGGTGCGCCCGCTGGCGAGCGCGCGCGCGATCGGGTTGGCCTCGTAGCCGAGCTCGTCCGCGAGGTCGCGGACACGCTCCTGGGTCTCCTCGGAGACCATGATCCCGCGCAGCGCGTACGACACCGCGGCCGGCGAGAGGCCCGCCGCGTCGGCCACGTCCCGGATCGTGACTCGCTTGGCGGGCGCCACCGTGAACGCAAGCCTAATACGCGCCCGCGGCGCCGACGCCGGTCCGGCACGCTCCGCTCGCCGCAGGCGCCGTTGCACGGCCACCGGCGACGTGGCCGCCACCGGTGCGTGCGGGGCGAAATGATCCCAGCGACATCGGCTCTGCCCGCGCGCGCCGGAAACCGACATCGCACGCCGGACGCCGGACGCCGACTTCGCACGCCGGACGCCGCACGCCGCACGCCGGACGCCGGACGCCGACTTCGCACGCCGGACGCCGGACGCCGGCATCGGACGCCGAACGCCGAACGCCGAGGCGAACCATCCACGACTCTGGTATTTAATCGGTTCATGAATCGGTTCAAGAGCCGAATCGACGTCCATCAGCACGTGTGGCCGGAGCCATTCATCGACGCGCTCCGCGCACGCACGGCGCCGCCGCGGCTGCGCGGCTGGACGCTCGAGCTGGCCGGCGAGCCGGCCTACGAGGTCGACCCGGCCGACCATGAGCTCGCGGCCCGCGCCGGGCTCGCGCGCGCGGACGGCCTGGAGCGCGTGCTCGTGTCGCTCTCGAGTCCGCTCGGGATCGAGTCGCTGCCCGGCGCGGAGGGGGCGGAGCTGCTCGACGCCTGGCACGCCGGCGCGCGCACGCTGCCCGAGCCGTTCGCGGCCTGGGCGTCGGCGTCGCTCGACGTGGTCGACCCGGCGGCGCTCGGGCAGCGCCTCGACGAGGGGTTCGTCGGGCTCCAACTGCCGGCGACGGCGCTGGCGGACGCCGACGGATACGAGCGCGTGGCGCCGCTGCTCACGCTGCTCGAAGGCCGGGAGCGGCCGTTGTTCGTGCACCCGGGACCGGCCCGCGCGCCGGCGACCGCCCCGGTCGCCGTCGGCGTCCCGCCGGCCGGTGCTCGGACGCGCGGCGCGGCCGACTCCGTCCCCTCGTGGTGGCCGGCGGTCGTCGACTACGCCGCCCAGATGCACGCCGCGTGGTTTGCGTTCCGCGCATACGGGCGGATCGCGCACCCGCGGCTGCGCGTCTGCTTCGCGATGCTCGCCGGCCTCGCGCCGCTGCACGGCGAGCGGTTCGCCGCCCGCGCGGGCGAGCGGACGGTCGTCGATCCCGACGTGTTCCTCGAGACCTCGTCCTACGGCCCCCGCGCGATCGACGCGGTCGTGCGCGTGACGGGCGTCGACGCGCTCGTCCACGGCTCCGACCGCCCCTATGCGCAGCCGCCGCAGAGCGACCTCGGCGACGCCGCCGAGCGCGCGCTGCGCTGCGCCAATCCCGCCCGTCTGCTCCACCCCGAGGAGGTGTGACCATGAACCTCTCGTCCCTGCCCGCACGCGACCTCGACCGCGACGAGCTCGCCGCGCTCGTCGACCGGCTCGCCGGGGAGCCCGACCGCTGGTCAGCGCTCGTCGACTACGACGACGAGGAGCGCGTCTACGCCTCCCTGCATCGCGACGACCACGTCGACGTGTGGCTGCTCTGCTGGACGCCCGTGAACGACACCGGCTGGCACGATCACGACACGTCCTCCGGGGCGGTGCGGGTCGTGCGCGGTGCGCTCGCCGAGTCCAACCCGCGGATCGGCGGCGAGCCGACGACCCGGATCGTCCAGGCCGGCGAGACGTTCTCGTTCGGCCCCGACCACATTCACCGGCTCACCGGCGTCGACGAGCGCTCGGTCTCGATCCACGCCTACTCCCCGCCGCTGTGGCGCCTCGGCCAGTACTCCATCGACGCGGACGGGGTGATGCGCCGCCGCTCGGTGAGCTACGCCGAGGAGCTCCGCCCGCTCGAGCCCGCCGCCTGAGCGCGGCCGGGGCCGCCCGCCGCCTGAGCACGGCCGGGGCCGCCCGCCGCCTCAGCGCGGCCGGGGCCGCCCGCCGCCTGAGCACGGCCGGGGCCGCCCGCCGCCTGAGCACGGCCGGGGCCGCCCGCCGCCTGAGCACGGCCGGGGCCGCCCGCCGCCTGAGCACGGCCGAGGCCGCCCGCCGCCTGAGCGCGGCCGGGGCCGCCCGCCGCCTGAGCGCGGCCGGGGCCGCCCGCCGCCTGAGCGCGGCCGGGGCCGCCCGCCGGCCCACGATCACGCCGCACTGAAAACGGCGGTCGCAGCGCCGCCCGGGCCGCCGGACCGACGTTTGCGTCGCGCCGGCGAGGGATTCGTCGGCTTCGACCGTGCTCGACGGGGCGCTCCCGACGTTGCCCTCGCCATCTCAGTCGTCGAGCGCGGCGAGCACCGCCGCCGCGACGTCGCCGGTCGACGCCGTACCGCCGAGGTCGGGCGTGCGGGGGCCGTCGCGGAGCACGGCCTCGACGGCCGCGTCGATCGCCGTCGCCGGCCCGGGGAGCTTGAGGTGGCGGAGCATCAGCGCACCGCTCGAGATCTGGGCGAGCGGGTTGGCCACGCCACGGCCGGCGATGTCGGGCGCCGAGCCGTGCACCGGCTCGAACGTCGAGGGGTGGGCGCCCTCCGGGTTGAGGTTGGCGCTGGCCGCGAGTCCGAGCGAGCCGACGCAGGCGGCGGCGAGATCCGACAGGATGTCGCCGAACAGATTCGAGGCGACGATCACGTCGAGCCCGCGCGGGCGCAGCACGAGCTCGGCGCTGAGCGCGTCGACGAGCACCGAGCGCAGCTCGACACCGGGGAACTCGGCGACCGTCTCGGCGACGACCCGGTCCCAGAACGGCATCGTGTGGATGATCCCGTTCGACTTCGTGCACGACACGAGCCGGCCGCGGCGCTCGCTCGCCAGCCGCGCCGCGTAGCGGGCCACGCGCGCGACGCCCTTGCGGGTGAAGCGCGCGACCTGGGTGGCCTGCTCGGCGTCGGCGCCGCCCTCGTCTGAGTACTCGCCCTCCGTGTTCTCGCGCACGATCACGAGGTCGATCCCGTCGCCGTCGGCGAGCGGCACCGGAACCCCCGGGAACGAGCGCGCGGGGCGCAGGTTGACGTACTGGTCGAATGTGCGGCGCATCGGAATGAGCAGCCCCCAGAGCGTCTCGACGTCCGGGATCTCCGGATCGCCGACCGCACCGAAAAACACCGCGTCGTGATCGGCGAGCCGCTCCAGGCCGTCGACGGGCATCATCCGGCCCGTGCGGCGATACCTGTCCGAGCCCCAGTCGTGCTCGGTCCAGTCGATCCGCGCGTCCGCGCGGGCGGCGGCGCGGTCGAGCACACGCATCGCGACCGGGACGATCTCCTGCCCGATCCCGTCGCCCGGGATCGCGGCGATGCGGAGCACGCGCGCCATCGACTGCGCACTGTGGCACAGTCGCGCCGTCGGGCGGCCGCCGACGCCACCGCCGCACGACGCCGAGGTCCCGTCGCCCATAGGATCCGAGCGTGCCAGCGAACGCGGGACGTTCGAACACGGCAGCGGGACGCTCGGAGACGGCGGCGGGCGCGGGACGCTCGGACGCGGTCGCGGACGCCGTCGGCGCGGCGATCGCCGGCGCGGGCGTCCGGCACGCGTTCGGCGTGCTCGGCTCCGGGAATCTCGTCGTCACCAACGCGCTGCGGCGGGCGGGGGTCGCGTTTCACCACGCGCGCCACGAGTGCGGCGCCGTCTGCATGGCCGACGGCTACGCGCGCACCAGCGGCGAGGTCGGGATCTGCAGCGTCCACCAGGGCCCGGGGCTCACGAACGCGATCACCGGCCTGACCGAGGCGACCAAGAGCCGGACGCCGCTGCTCGTGCTGTCGGGCGAGGCGCCGGCCGCCGCGCTCACCTCGAACTTCCGGATCGCGCAGGAGGACCTCGTGCGGGCGGTCGGCGCGGGCTCGGACCGGATCCACTCCGCGCAGAGCGCGCCCGGCGACGCGCTGCGGGCGTTCACGCGCGCCGTCCGCGAGCGTCGCCCGGTCGTGCTCATGCTGCCGATCGACCTGCAGTCGCAGCCCGCAGCCGGTGATCCGCCCGCGCCGCAGCCGGCGCCTCCCGCGGTCTTCGTGCCGAGCGCCGCCGCCGTGGCAGAGGCCGCTGACCGGCTCGCCGCCGCCCGGCGACCCGCGATCATCGCCGGACGCGGCGCGGTGCTGGCGCGCGCCAGACACGCGCTCGAGCGGCTCGGCGCGCTGACGGGCGCGCTGCTCGCGACCTCGGCTCCCGCCAACGGGCTCTTCACGGGGCTCCCGTACGCGCTCGGGATCTCCGGCGGGTTCGCGTCGCCGACGGCGGCGCGGCTCCTCGCGCAGGCGGACCTCGTGCTGCTGGTCGGCGCCTCGGGCAACCACTGGACGACCCGCCACGGGGAGCTGATCGCCGACGGCGCCTCCGTCGTGCAGATCGACGACGAGCCGGGCGCGATCGGCCGCCACCTCCCCGTCGACGCCGGTCTCCTCGGCGACGCGGCCGCCACCGTCGAAGCGATCATCGCCGAGCTCGAGCGGCGGGGGCACCACGCGACCGGCTGGCGCACCGCCGACACCGCGGCGCGGATCGCCGCCGGCGACTGGCTGCACGAACCCTACGAGGACGCGGGCACCGACGCCTGGATCGATCCGCGCACGCTGTCGATCGAGCTGCAGAACCGGCTGCCGGCCACCAGGGCGGTCGCGGTCGACTCCGGGCATTCGCTCGGGTATCCGGCGATGTTCCTGTCGGTCGCGGACCCGCGTGCGTGGGTGTTCCCCAACGGCTTTCAGTCGGTCGGGCTCGGCCTGGGCAACGCGATCGGGGCCGCGGTCGCACACCCCGAGCGGGTCACGGTCGCGGCGATCGGCGACGGCGGCGCGTTCATGTCGCTGGCCGAGATCGAGACGGCGGTGCGGCTCGAGCTGCGCCTGCTCGTCGTCATCTACGACGACGCCGCCTACGGGGCCGAGGTGCACCACTTCGGTCCGCTCGGCCATGACGTCGACGCGGTTCGGTTCCCGCAGTGCGACCTCGCGGCGATCGCCCGCGCGGCCGGGGCGCGCGGCGAGGTCGTCCGCCGCCCCGAGGACCTCGTCGCGCTCGAGGAGTGGCTGGCCGACCCGGATCCCGGGCCGCTCGTGCTCGATGCGAAGGTCAACCCCACCGTCTGCGCCGAGTGGCTCGCCGAGGCGTTCCGCGGCGGCTGACCCCGCGTCACCACAACCAGGAGGAGAGAACCGTGCCGGTCACCGCAATCACAGAGCTCATGCAGGCGCTGGCCGCCGGCGCCGTCGACATCGTCGACCTCACCCAACCGCTGTCGGAGTCGACGCCCGTCATTCGGCTGCCGCCGCCGTTCGCGGGCACGCCCGGGCTGAGCCGTACCGAGATCAGCCACTACGACGAGCGCGGCCCCGCGTGGGCGTGGTACACGCTCACGCTCGGTGAGCATGTCGGCACGCACGTCGACGCGCCGATCCACTGGGTCACCGGCCGCGACGGCGCCGACATCGGCTCGCTCGAGCCGGGGACGCTCATCGGCCCCGCATGCGTGGTCGACAAGACCGCCGAGACCGAGGCGGCGAACGGCGACTACCTGCTGACGGTCGCCGACCTCGAGGCGTGGGAGGCCGAGCACGGCCGCATCCCCGACGGCGCCTGGGTGCTGCTGCGCTCGGGCTGGAGCAGCCGCGCCCACGACCAGGACGCGTTCCTGAACGTCGGCGAGCACGGGCCGCGCACCCCCGGTCCCGACGTCGAGGCGTCCCGCTGGCTGGCACAGGAGCGCGTGATCGCCGGGTTCGGGACCGAAACGGTCGGGATCGACGCGGGCTCCGCCGCCACGATGGATCCGCCGTTCCCGCTCCACCACCTGCTGCTCGGCGCCGGCCGGCTCGGGCTGACGCAGCTCACGAACCTCGAGCGGCTGCCGGTCACCGGCGCGCTGCTCGTGGTGGCGCCGCTGCGGCTCGTCGGCGGGACCGGGAGCCCGAGCCGCGTCTACGCGTTTGTCCCGGGCGCCGGCACGTAGCCCCTATCGTCGAACGCTCCCCGTCCCTACTACGTCCGGCGTCCGCACATTTCGGACACCTCCACTCCGAAGGAGGCCAGCGCCATGTTCCCGAGCGAGGTCAAGCTCCCCGGCCCCGACCATCCGATCACGATCGAGCCCCACGAGGGCCGCGTCGTCGTGCACGCCGGTGAGCGCGTGATCGCCGACTCGACCGACGCGCTCGCGCTGCACGAGGCCGGGTACCCGCCCGTCCTCTACCTGCCGTTCGACGACGTCGACGGCCACGCGCTCACCCGCAGCGACACGACGACCGAGTGCCCGTACAAGGGCACCGCCTCCCACTTCAGCGTCAGGACCGACGACGCCGTCATCGACGACGTCGCCTGGTCCTACGAGAAGCCCCACGATGCGGTCGCCGAGATCCGCGGGCGCGTCGCGTTCTACCCCGACCGGGTGCGGATCGAGAGCTGAGCGACGGCTCACGGTCGGTCACCGCGACGCTGATGGTCGTGGTCGTCCGGCGGGTCGAGCCCGCGCGCGAGCAGCTCGGCGAGGTGCAGCGCGCGGCGGCCGGTGGTGTGTTCGATCCGGGTGCGCCAGCCGAAGCCGTCGGCCGTGACGTCGGCCTCCGGTCCGGCGCCGCGGATCGCGGGCGCGAGCACCCGCTCAGCGCAGGCGACCCGGCCCCCCGTGGTGGCCGCGCTCGAAGCCGAAGTTCCCGGTCAGCTGGCTCAGCCGGCGGGCCGCCCGTCGACGACGATGCGGTCGCGACCCGAGCGCTTGGCCCGCAGGAGCGCCTTGTCGGCACGGAGCATGAGCCGGTCGACGTCGTCCTGTGAGCGATCGGCGGTCGCGACGCCGACCGACACGGTCATGTCGCGGCTCGGGCCGAGTCCGGCCGCGCGGATCTCGAAGTTGATGCGCTCCGCGAGCGCCGCGGCCTGTGCGAGATCGGTGCGCGGCAGCACGACACAGAACTCCTCACCGCCGATGCGGCAGGGGACGTCGCCGGCGCGCGTGAACGAGCGCAGCGCGAGCGCGAACGCGCACAGCACGTCGTCGCCGCAGGCGTGGCCGAAGCGGTCGTTGATCGCCTTGAACGCGTCGATGTCGAAGTAGGCGACCGACGTCGGCTCCCCGCGCCGGCGGCCGTCCTCCAGCGCCGCGCGGAGCGTGTTCTCGAAGTGGCGGCGGTTGAAGAGCCCGGTGAGCGCGTCGGTGAGCGCCTGGGTGCGGAGCTGCTCGCGCTGCATGCTGTTCACGTAGGCGATCGCGGCGAGCGTGGCGAAGCGCTCGATCAGCGTGAGCTCGTGGGGCTTGAACCAGACGTCGTCGTCCTCGCGCCAGATGTTGAGCGTGCCCTCGACCTGGCCGCCGACCCGCAGCGGAGCGACGACGATCGACTCCATGTCGGTGACCGGCGTTCCGGGGATGACCGCGATGTTGAGGTCCGGGTCCCCGGGGGCGCTGTACATGAGCTTGTTCTGCAGCACGGCCTTGCCGGTGATCGACCGGTCGAGCGGAGGCTTGGAGGAGAGCGTCTCCTCGACATAGCGACCGGTGGCGAGCAGCGGGATCCCGACCCGGTTGCCCCAGTCGACCTCGTAGACGGCGAGGCTCGTGTAGGGCACGATCGGCAGCAGCGCGTCGGCCATCGCCTGGACGGTCTCAGCCAGCGACTGCTGGGACAGGATGCCCGAGCTCGCGTCGATGATCGCCTCGAGGCCGATGACGAGCCGCTCGCTCGTGGACAGCTCGGGATCGGAGGCGGAGATCAGCGCGTCATGGCGGGTCATGGGCGGTATCGCGGGGTTGATCGGACGCGCGCGGGCGCGGCTTGAGGGCTCGGCCGTCCGAACGGACAAAGGTCCGCGTGAGGCTCAGAACCCGGCGGGATGGCGGTCCGCGAAGCCGGTCGCCGCCTCCCAGGCGGCGCCGTGCGCGAGCAGCTCCCGGTCGCCGCGGAAGCGGCCGACGAGCTGCATCCCCACCGGCAGGCCGCCGGGGGTGAAGCCCGCCGGCACGGCGAGCACCGGGTGGCCGCAGACCGTGATCCGGGTGCACGCCCGCATCCACTCGAGGTAGTGGTGCATCCGCACGCCCGCCACCTTGCGCGGGTACTCGGCCTCGATTGGGAACGGCGTCACCTGGGCGGCGGGCGCGACGATCAGGTCGAAGCGCTCGAACAACTCGACGAAGCGGGTGAAGATCTCAGCGCGCGCTCGCTGGGCGCGCGCGACGGCCGGACCGTCGAGCTCGAGCCCGCGCTCGACGTTCCACACGAGCGTCGCCTTGGAGCGCCGGCGCAGCTCCGGCAGGCGGCCGCCGAACGCCCGCGCGAAACCGAGCGCCCGCAGCGTCTCGAACGCCTCGTCGGCGCGCGAGACGTCGGGCGCGACCTCCTCGACGGTCGCGCCGGCGGCGATGAGTCGCTCGCGCGCCCGCTCCAGCACCGCCGCCACCGCCGGCTCGATCGGCAGGCCGCCGACGTCCGGCCACCACCCGATCCGCAGCGTGCGCGGGTCGCTCGCCTCGGGCGCGTGTCTGAACGCCGCGGGGTCTCCATGGGACAGCGGCGCCCGGCGGTCCGGGCCGGCGATCGCCGACAGCATCAGCGAGAGGTCGCCGATCGTGCGGGCCATCGGCCCGAGCACCGCGGACGGGTCCCAGACGTCACCCGGCTCCGGGCTCGGGCTCGGCACGAGCTCCGGCGTCGGCCGCAGGCCCACCACGTGGTTGAACGACGCCGGGTTGCGGATCGAGCCGCCGTGGTCGGAGCCGTCGGCGAGCGGCACGAGCCCGGCGGCGAGCGCCGCACCCGCGCCGCCGCTGGAGCCGCCGGCCGAGCGGTCGGGCGCCCACGGGTTGCGGGTCGCGCCGAACACCTCGTTGAACGTGTGCGAGCCGACCCCGAACTCCGGCGTGTTCGTCTTGCCGACGACGATCGCCCCGGCGGCTCGCAGCCGCGCCGCGAGCAGTCCGTCGGCGGCGGGCACGTGCTCGGCGAACAGCGCCGACCCGTATGTCGTCCGCATCCCCGCGGTGTCCTCGAGGTCCTTGACCGCGACCGGCAGCCCGTGCAGCGGCCCGAGTGGCTCGCCTCTCGCCTGCCGGGCGTCGGCGGCGTCCGCCTCGGCGAGCGCCCGCTCGGGGTCGAGCGTCACGATCGCGTTCAGCCGCGGGTTGACGCGCTCGATCCGCCCGAGATGGGCGGCGACGACCTCGCGGGCGGACAGCTCGCGGTCACGGATCGCGCCGGCGAGAGCCCGCGCGGAGCGCCAATGCAGCTCGTCGGCCACGCGGGCAGGATGCCACGGGCTTGCCCCGTCGGCGTCCGAGGGAGTCCGCGCGGCGCCCCGGGAGCGTTGTGGACCATTCGACCGAGGCGTCCCGGGAGCCTTGTGAACCATTGCGATTGGATCTTGTGCGTGTACGAAAAGGTCGCTCACAGGCACCAGAACGTACGAACTCTCCGGGGCGCGCGGGGCTAGGATCGGCCGGGCGTGTCCGCGCAGAGCCCCGCACCGGCCCGCGTCCATCACCCGCGCCCCCCGGCGCAGCACGCCCAGAGGCCCGCCCGCCGCGCGCGCCGACCGGCGGCGATCACGCTGCAGTGGGTTGGCGACATGGCGCTGAGCACGCAGCTCGGGCTGCCGCCGGGCGGAGTCGACCGCGCGCTCGCGCCGCTCGCGGGGACGCTGCGCGACGCGGACCTCACGCTGGGGAACCTCGAGGGCACGCTGTCGGTCGGCGGGACCTCGAAGTGCGGAACGACGGGCACCCCGACGTCCGGGACATGCTTCGCCTTCCAGGCGCCGCCCTCGACGGCGTTCGCGCTGCGGCGGCTCGGCTTCGACCTCGTCAACCAGGCGAACAACCACGCCGAGGACTTCGGTCCGAGCGGGCACGCGCAGACGCTCGCGGCGCTGCGGCGGGCGGGGCTCGCCTGGACGGGCGACCCCGGCCAGATCACATACCTGCGCGCCGCCCGCACGCGGGTCGCGTTCCTCGGCTTTGCGCCGTACACGAACACCTCCGACCTGCTCGACATCCCGCGCGCGGAGCGGATAGTGCGCACCGCGGCCCGCCACGCCGCAATCGTCGTCGTGATCATCCATGCGGGCGCGGAGGGCGCCGACCAGCTTCACACGCCGACCGGCACCCAGTACTTCCTCGGCGAGAACCGCGGCAACGCGCGGCTGTTCGCCCGCTCGGTCATCTCGGCCGGGGCGTCGGTCGTGTTCGGCTCCGGGCCGCACGTGATCCGTGGCGTACAGGACGACCGCGGCCACCTCATCGCCTACTCGCTGGGAAACTTCATCGGCTACCACACGCTCGCCGGGGGCGGCGTGCTCAACGACAGCGGCATCATGCGCGTCACGCTCGCCGCGCGGACGGGCCGACTCCTCGCCGCCCGCTGGATCCCGGTCACGTTGCACGACGGCATCCCGCGGCGGGTGCGCGGCGACGGCGACGCGCCGCTCGTCGCGGCGCTCTCGCGCGAGGACTTCCCGCGCAGCCACTTCCGCATCCGGCCGGACGGCCGATTCGTGCTGCGCATCCGGCGGCGCTGACACCGACGGCCCCAACCGAGGGTCTGCGCCGCGCGCGCCCGTCTCTGTCGACGCCATCCGGCGCCGCGGCGATCGTCAACGAGTTCCATCCCCGTCAACGAGTTCCATCCCCGCCTCGCCGACGCGCAGCCCGGCTCTCCGGAGCTCGCCGGCTTCACCCGCGCCGACGCGCAGCTCGTCATCGCCCGTCAGTTCGGGGTTCCGAGCTGGCCGAAGCTCAAGGCGCACCTCGAGCTCGTCGCGCGGTATGCCCGCTCCGCGCACGCGGAGCCGGGCGGCGGCCCGCGCGACAGCGGCGCGGCGCTCGTCGACGAGTTCCTGCGCCTCGCGTGCCTCACGTAAGGCGACGACCATCCCGAACGCCCCCGCCGCGCGCGGGAGCTGCTCGACAGCCACCCGTGGCTCGAGCGTGCGAGCATCCACACGATCGCCCCGACGGGCGCGGTCGACGCCGCCCGCGAGCTGCTGGCGGACGACCCGTCGCAGGCGCCGCTCGTCGGCGGCCCGCACCGCCGGGAACCGCTGCTCTATCTCACCTACTCCCGGCTTGCGCTCAGCCCCGGCCACTCGCCGGTCGCAGTCGCAAGCTGCTCCTCGACTACGGCGCCGACTCGAATGCGGGCTTCCTCTGGGAGGGGCTCGTGCCGCCGTTCACCGCGCTGAGCGGCGCATCCATGGCCCACCCGCAGGAGCTCTCGCTCCGCGCGGCTGCTGCTGGAGCGAGGCACCGACCCGAGTGACGGGCAGGCGCTCTACAACCGCGGCTGGGGATCGGACCCGGACGAGCGGTGGCTCGAGCTGCTGTTCGAGTTCGGCCTCGGCACCGGCGACGGCGAACCCTGGCGGCGCCTGCTCGGCGAGCACCAGGACAGTCCGGCGCAGATGCTGGAGGACCTCATGATGGCCGCGGCCGCGCACGGCCTGTCCGGCCGTGTGCGGATGCTCCTCGCCGGGGGGCGAGCCCGGACGGCCGCGGCTCGCGACATCCGATCTACGAGGGACGCTCGCCCGTGCAGGAGGCGGCGGTCTCTGGCCACGGGAGGTCGTCTCGCTGCTGCGCGCGGCGGGCGCGAGCTGGGAGCCCGACCGGTCGACGCGCTCCTCGCCGCTGTGACCGCCGGCGACCGCGACGAGGTCCGTCGCCTGCTCGCCGACGAGCCAGGCGTGCGCGAGCGGGCGCTCGAGCGGCGACCCGATCAGCTCGTGCGCGCCGTCGAGCAGAGCCGGCCGGCGGCCGTCGCGCTTCTCATCGAGCTCGGCTTCGATGTCAATACCCGGCCGCGCACGGCGCCGCTGCACGAGGCCGCGATGCGCGGGGACCTTGACACAATCCGGCTGCTGCTCGCGCACGGCGCCGACCCGACGCTCCGCAACACCGCGTACGACGCGACCCCAGCCGGCTGGGCCGAGCACCACGGGCAACCGAGGCGCAGCGGCTGCTCGAGGCGGTGGAGCGGGCCGGCACCCCCGGGCCGGGGACGGAGCCGACCCCTGCCCCGCCGCCGCGGCGCCCCGCGCCGCAGACCGGAGCCGCGATGCGAACGGTGACGGCGGCATTCGCCGCGATCTCGGAGGCGGGGCTCGACGAGCTGGCGGCCCTGCTGGCGAAGGACTTCGACTGGCACGGCGTCCGGGACCAGGACGGCCTCGTCCCACACTGCCGGGGGCGCGCGACCGCGCTGGAGCGGATGCGGATCGGCGTCGTGGCCCGCGGGAAGGTGGCCGTGAGCGCGCTCGTCGAGGAGGGCGACTGCGTCCTCGCCCACGTGCACCGCGTCGACGACGAGGACGGCGACGCGCCACGCGAGCGGTTCGTGGTCGCGGAGGTCCACGGCGGGCAGATCACCCGGCTGGACGGCGTTGCCACCGAGCCCGAGGCCCGCGAGGCGCTCCGCGCGGCGCCCGCCGACGATGGCTGACCGCCCGAGGACTCCGGCCCTGGCCCGACCGCCGACCCGCGCCGCGGAGGATAAGCTCGGCGCGTGGCGGGCAACTCTCGCAAGCGGCCCCGACCGGACGCCACCGCGCCCACCGGCGACATCGTCGCCCAGCTGCGCAGCCTGCTTCCCTCGCTCGCGCCCGCCGAACAGCGCGTCGGCGAGGTCATCCTCGGTGACCCGGACGCGGCGACGCGGCTGACGATCACCGACCTGGCGCGCGCGGCCGAGACCTCGGAGACGACCGTCGTGCGCTTCTGCCGCAGCGTCGGCGTCGGGAGCTATCCGGCGCTACGGCTGGCGGTCGCCGTCTGGGCCGGCCGCAACGGCGCCTCCGAGCACCCGCGCGTGTCGCCGGAGATCGACCCCGACGACGACCTCGAGTCCGTCGTGCGCCGCATCGGACAGGCGCTGTCGGTCGCGGTGCGGGAGACGGCCGGCGCGCTCGATCTCGCCGCGCTCGATGCGGCCTCGGCGGCGATCTCCCGCGCGCGGCGGATCGACGCCTACGGGGTGGGCGCGAGCGGGCTCGTCGCCCGGGACCTGCAGGCCAAGCTCCACCGCATCGGACTGAGCGCCTGGGCGTGGCCGGACCCGCACATGGCGCTCACCTCCGCGGCGAACCTGGGCGACCGCGACGTGGTCGTCGCGATCAGCCATTCGGGCGCGACGACCGACACGCTCGACCCGGTGGCCGAGGCCCAGGACCGTGGCGCGCGGGTCATTGCGATCACGAACTTCGCCGCCTCGCCGCTGGCGGCGCGCGCCGACGTCGTGCTCACCACGGTCAGCGACGAGACAACGTTCCGCTCCGGCGCGATGGCGAGCCGCATCTCCGCGCTCGTGGTCGTCGACTGCCTGTTCGTCGCGGTCGCCAAGCGACACTGGAGCTCGACGACCGAGGCGCTGCTGCGGACCAATCAGGCGATCACGACACGGCGCAGACCGGCCCGCGGGCGGCGTTAGCGACCAGGCCGCCGGGATCGTGGACGACCCGGCCGCCGACGATCGTCGCCTGCGCCGCCCAGGCCCCGTCGAGCACGACGAGGTCGGCGCGGTGCCCGGCGACCAGCGCGCCGCCGCCTCGCCCCTCCGATCCCCCGTCCAGCAGCGCCGCCGGCGTGCGGGTCGCCGCCCGCAACGCCACCACCGGAGCGATGCCCGCCGCGATCAGCTGCGCGACCGCGCGGTCCATCGTGAGCACGCTGCCGGCGAGCGTCTCCGGCTCCTCGGCGAGCGTGGCGCGGCCGTCGCGGACCGTCACCGTCAGCTCGCCGAGCCGGTGGACGCCGTCGGGCAGGCCGGTCGCGGCGATCGCGTCGGTGATCGCCACCAGCCGCTCCGGCGCCGCGGCGGCGAGCAGCGCGAGCAGACCGGGATGGGCGTGGTGGCCGTCGGCGATCACCTCGACGGTCACCCGCTCGTCGGTGAGCGCGGCGGCGATCGGCCCGGGCTCGCGGCGATCGATCCCGCGCATCGCGTTGCCGCAGTGGGTGAGATGCCGCGCCCCGGCGTCGAACGCCGCCCGCGCCGTCGCATGGTCGGCATCGGTGTGGCCGACGGAGACGACGATCCCGCGGGCCGCGGCGGCGGCGATCAGCGCCAGGGCGCCCGGGAGCTCCGGCGCGATCGTCATGAGCCGCAGCGCGCCGCGGCACGCCTCAAGCAGCGCGTCGAGCTCGGCGGGATCGGGCGCGCGCAGCGTCGCCGGGTCGTGGGCGCCCCGCCGCACGGGCGAGAGCCACGGCCCCTCCAGGTGCACGCCGCCGACGACCGCACCTGCTGGATCGGGGTCGTCCATCGCGCGCCGGATTCCGGCGACCGTCGCCCGCAGACGGGCCGGGCTGTCCGAGACCGTCGTCGCCAGCAGACGGGTCGTGCCGTGGGCGGCATGCAGGCGCGCGGCGCGTCGCACCGCCTCGCTCACCGCCGCCGGGTCGCCGCCCGCGGCCTGGCCGCCCCCGCCGCCGTGGACGTGCACGTCGACGAAGCCGGGGGCGATGACGCGGTCGCCGAGGTCGGCGACGCACGCGCCCGCGGCCGCCGGGCCGCGCCCGACCTCGGCGATCCGATCGCCGGCGAGCGCGACCCAGCCCGGGGCGAGCTCCCCGCCGGCGGTCGCGAGGACCCCGCGGAGGACGAGTGCCCGGGCGTCCGTCACGATCCCTCCTAGCTCTGGCGCCCGCGGATTCGGCGCAGGGCGAGGGCGACGCGACCGCCGGACGCGGCGAGCGCCGCCCGCGCCCGGCCCGGCTCCGCACCCGACAGCAGGATCACGAGCGCGGTCTTCGGCTCGCGGTCGCAGCGCTCGAGCGCCTCGCCGCACGTCGCCTCGTCCTCGCCCGTGGCCTGCGCGAGCAGCCGCAGCACGCGGCCGCGGAGCTTGGCATTGCTCGGCACGAGGTCGACCATCAGGTTCGACCAGGTGCGCCCGGTGCGCACCATGACCGCGGTCGAGTACGCGTTGAGGATGAGCTTCTGGGAGGTCGCCGCCTTCAGCCGCGTGGACCCGGTGATCACCTCCGGGCCGGTGTCGACGCAGAGCAGCGTGTCGGCGTGGGCGGCGAGCGGGGCGTGCGGGTTGGACGTGACCAGCGCGATATGCGCCCCCGCCTCCCGGGCGTGCTCCATCGCCCCGCCCACATATGCGGTGTAGCCCGAGGAGGCGAGCCCGACGAGCACGTCGGTGGCGCCCAGCTGCTGCGCCTCGCGCGCGCCCTCGACCGCGTCGTCCTCGGCGCCCTCGCGGGCCCGGCGCACCGCGCTGTCGCCGCCCGCGAGGTGGGCGATGAACAGGTCCGGCCCGACCCCGAACGTCGGCGGAAGCTCGGCGGCGTCGAGCAGCCCAAGCCGGCCCGAGCTGCCAGCGCCGAAGTAGTGCACGCGGCCACCGGCGGCGATCCGCTCGACGGTGAGCTCGACGAGCGCCGCCAGGGCGGGCAGCACCGCCCGCACCGCACCGGGAACGAGGGCGTCCTCGTCGTTGATGCGCTGCAGCAGCTCGAGCACCGAGACCGTGTCGATGTCGGCGGTGCGCGGGTTGCGCTCCTCGGTCGGGGAGCGCACGTGCAGGACCCCGTCGGCGCCGCCGCGCGCGATCCGTGTCCTCTCATGGGGTGCGAACGTGCGCCGAAACCGGAGCTGCGGCGTCCGCCACCGGGGGTCGACGACCTCTGCTCCGTCGGCGAGGAAGCCGTGCCGGACGTAGAGGTCGCGGGCGCGCGGGTTGTCGCGGAAGACCCAGAGCGTCACCGCCGGCCGGCCGTCCGCCGCCAGCTCGCCGAGCGCGTGCTGCAGCAGCCGCCCGCCGATCCCCGCGCCCGCGGCCGCGGGATCGACGTACAGGGACGCGAGGTACCCGTCGGGCCCGCCGTCGGGATCGGCGCCGAAGCGGGTGAAGCCGACGATCCTCTCCCCCTCGTCGACGGCGACGATCGACCGCCAGCGTGCCTCCCCGGCCGCCAGCTCGCGCTCCCACGCGGCGGCGGTCTGGGCCTCGAGCACCGCGTCGGGGACCACCCCGCGGTAGGCGTCCTGCCATGCCGCGGCCATCAGCGCCCCCATCGCGGGGGTGTCCTCGGGCCTCTGAGGCCGAAGCCGCGCAACCCCGACGCTGCTCACGCCCCGACCACCTCCAGTCGCCGGACCTGCGTCCGCCACGGGTCGGGGAGCACGAGCGGACCGCTGCCCGGCGTGAGCGAGCCGAGAATCGATCCGCGGTCGGCGCCGGTGGCCGACGCGATCGTCCCCTCCAGCCCGTGAACGGTGAGGTAGCCGAGGAGCGCGAACAGGTACGCCTCCTTGGCCTGGGAGGGCAGCCCGAGCTCCTCCAGCGTGCGCACCCGCACCGGAGCGCCGAGCGCGGCGATCCGCGACATCAACGTCGGGTTGCGTACCCCGCCGCCGGCGACGACGAGCTCGTCGAGGCCGTGGGCGGCGCACGCGTCCGCCACCAGCTGGGCGGTGAGCTCGGTGAGCGTCGCGAGCAGGTCGTCGCCGCGCGGCGCGGTGTCGCCGAGACGCCCGGCCACGTAGCCGGCGTGGAAGAGCTCCTTGCCGGTCGACTTGGGCGCGGGCAGGCGGTAGTACTCCTCGCCGAGGAGCCGCGTGAGCGCCGCGGGATCGACTGTCCCGCGGGCCGCGCGGGCGCCGTCGGTGTCCATGCGCTCCGCCCCGCCGGTGAGGTCGGCGACCGCGGCGTCCATGAGCGCGTTCGCCGGGCCGATGTCGTAGGCGACGACCGATTCCTCCTCTCGCACCGTGATGTTGGCGATGCCGCCGAGGTTGAGGGAGCCGCGCCGCGGCCCGCCCTCGGGGAGGATGAGCAGGGCGTCGAGCGTCGAGGCCAGCGGGGCGCCGTGGCCGCCGCGCGTGATGTCGCGGCTGCGCAGGTCCGACACGACGAGGGTCCCGGTCGCCTCCGCGATCCACGCCGGCGCCCCGATCTGCAGCGTCCCCAGGCAGCGGCCGCCGCTCACCCAGTGGTAGATCGTCTGCCCATGGGAGACCACCAGGTCGGCGCCGCCGGGCGCGTGGGCGGCGATCGCCTCGGCCGCGACCTGGCCGCAGAGCTGCCCGAGCTCGGTGTCCAGGCGGCAGAGCTCCTCGACGGTCGTGGCGGACGGCGGCAGGCAGGCGGCGATCCGGGCGCGGATCGGCTCGGGGATCGCGCCGGAGTGCAGCCCGCGGGGCGTGAGCGTCACCGTGTCGCCGTCCAGCGAGAGCTCGCCGACCGCCGCGTCGATCGCGTCGTAGGAGGTGCCGCTGATCATGCCGACGACGGTCAGGCGCACGCGGCCCCCGCACAGTGCTCGCGCGCCGCCGAGAGCGCGATCTTCCACATCGCCTCGGTCGCCCGCGGGTCGCCGGCGACGTGGAGGCGGTTCGTGACGAGCGCGATGCTCGCGCCGAGCTCCGGGACGATCGCCACCGCGACCCCCGGGAAGCCGGCGTGTCCCCAGGCGTCGCCGGACGCCGCCGGCCACGCCCGGAAGCCGAGTCCCTGGAGGGGATCGGCGCCGGCGGTGAGGAATCGCCGGGTGGTCGCGGCGGGCAGCGGGCCCGTCCCGTCGAGGCTCTCCAGCAGCGCGTCACCGAACCGGAGCAGGTCACGCGCGCTGCCGAACAGGCCCGCGTGGCCGGCGACCGACCCGAACGCATGAAAGGCGTTGCAGTCGCTGATCTCGCCGACGAGCACGTGCGTGCGCCAGCGCCCGAAGCCCGCCGGGTCCGCCTGCACCGGGTAGGGCTCGCCGCTCGCGATCATGCGTCGCTCGATGCGGTCGCCGGTCGAGCTGGCGCACACGGGGGCGCCCTCCGCAGGACGGGCGAAGCGCGTGGAGCGCAGGCCGAGCGGCGCGAGCACGAGCTCGTCCGCGGCGGAGGCGAGATCACGTCCCGTGACCGCGGCGAGGACCCCGCCGAGCAGCTGGAAGCCGAGGTCGGAGTAGTGCCGGCCGCTGCCGGGCGCGTAGCGGAGGGGGCGAGCGGCAGCGGCGCGCAGGGCGGCGTCGGGGTCGGTCGCCGAAAGATACAGCGGCCACCACTCCCACAGCCCCGCGCGATGGGCGAGCAGGTCCTCGAGGCTCGCCGCGCCCGCGGGCAGCCCGCGTGCCCACGGCAGGATCTCCCACAGGCGGCGCTCGAGTCCGAGCTCTCCCCGGCCGACGAGCGCGAGCAGCGAGCTCGTGGTCGCGATCACCTTCGTCACCGAGCCGAGGTCGGTCCTCGCCTCGATGCTCATCGGCGGGGGTTCGGCGAGCGGGCCGGCGTCGTCGAACGCCTGGGCGAGGCCCGCCGCCGCCCAGCTGACCGCCCCGCGGTGGGAGACGGCCAGGCAGGCCCCGGGCGGCGCCTGGGGGCCGTCGATGAGAACCCGGACGGCATCGTGCAGGGGGCCCGAGCCGAGCTCGGCGTCCGTCGTGGCATCGTCGGTGCTCACCGGGATCGAAGCGTAGTCGAAAAGCTCCCTCATAGCCAGTGATGTTGGTAAGTTCTTTTCAGCTCGTGCATATTGGTCAGCGCTTGACATCGGCGCCGCCGACCGCGACCATGGCTCGATCTTCACCGGTCGCCCCGCCGGCCGGCCGTTCGTCAGCGAGGAGGACCAGATGCACAGACGCAGATTGAGTCGCGGCGCCACCCTGGCCGCGGGCGCGGCCGCGCTGGCGCTCGCCGCCGCGGGGTGCGGCGGGGGCTCGGGCAAGTCGGGCGGCTCGAGCGGCTCCTCGACGGCGGCATCCTCGGGCGGATCGACGGGACAGACGCTCGTGGTGGCGAACACCTCGAGCGTGCAGAAGCTCGACCCGGCGGTGATGACGAACTTCCTCGACTTCCAGGCGCTCGGGATGATCTACCAGCCGCTCGTCACCCTCAACCGCGCGCTGCAGGTGCAGCCGGCGCTCGCCACGAGCTGGCATGTCGGCGACGGCGGGCGCTCGCTCACGTTCGCGCTGCGACACGGGGTGAGGTTCGACGACGGCAGCCCGCTCACCTCGGCGGACGTCAAGGCGACGATGGCGTACATCGTCAAGCCGAGCACGGGGGCGGCGGCCGCCTCCTATCTCGCGTCGGTGGCGAGCGTGAGCACCCCGAGCCGCTACACGGTCGTCTTCCACCTGAGCCATCCCGACTCCTCGCTGCTGGACGGGCTCACCTCCGAGAACCTCGCGATCATCTCGGCGAAGGCGATCAAGGCCGGCACGCTCGCCACCAAGCCCGACGGCACCGGCCCCTACGAGTACGCCTTCTACAGCCCGAACAACTCGTTCACGGTCGCCCGCAACCCGCGGTACTGGGGCCCGGCGCCGAAGATCCCCCGCATCGAGTTCAAGACGATCGCCAACGAGCAGTCGATCGCATCGGCCCTCCAGGCCGGGACCGTCCAGCTCGGCCTGCTCACCGAGCCGCAGGTGACCCAGCAGCTGCAGGGCCAGTCGATCACCGTCGACAAGCAGCTCGACCTCAACTACCGCGCGCTCATGCTCCAGTCCAAGGGCCCGCTCGCGAACGTCGACGCGCGGCTCGCGATCCAGTGCGCGATCGACCGACGCGCGGTCCTGCAGGCGGCCGTGCTCGGCGGCGGCAAGGTCGTCGGGCCGGTGCCACAGGGCCCGTTCGCGTCCGATCCCTCCGCCGGGACCTGCGCCACCCAGAACCTCGCCCAGGCCAAGGCCTACCTCGCCAAGGCGGGGAAGCCCAAGGGCTTCTCCTTCACCGTGCTCACGTCCAACGACCTGGACGGGACGAGCAACGCGCAGGCCACGACGATCCAGAACGAGCTGGGCAAGGTCGGGATCAAGATGTCGATCGACAACGTGGCCTCAAGCCAGTACATCCAGCAGTGGCTGAAGGGCAAGTTCCAGGCGGCGCTCGCCGAGAACGGCGCCAACCCCAGCCCGTACATCATGTACGGCCGGTACTTCGGCGCCCGCGCGTCGCTGGCGGTCCCTGCCGGCTACTCATCGCCGACGCTGAAGTCGCTGCTGCTCCGGGCCGACCAGAGCAACTCGCGATCGACGCAGGCGACGCTCTACCGACAGTTCACCAACGAGCTCACCGACAACGCGGTCTGGGTATGGCTGTTCAACGCCTACGACTACTACGCGGCCTCACCCCATCTGCAGGGGTTCACGCCGCTGCCGAGCGGGCAGCTCACCGGCCTGGCCACGGCCAGGCTGTCGTAAGGGAGCGCGTGAGCGTCGTCGAGTCCACACCGCTGCCGCCCGCCGGGCACGCCACGCCGGTGGCCCGGCGGCGCGGGCGGGGACTCGGACGGTGGCTCACCATCACCCTCGTACGGGCGGTGGCGACGCTGATCGGTGTCGCCGTCGTCGTGTTCGTCGTGCTCCGGCTGCTTCCGGGCAACCAGATCACCGCGAGTCTCGGGGTGAGCGCCGGACTGCTCACCCCCGCCCAGCGCCATGCGCTGTCGCACTTCTACGGCATCGGGGACCCGATCACCACCCAGTTCTGGCACTGGGCCGACGGCATCCTGCACGGCAACCTCGGCCTGTCGGTGCAGAGCGGGCGGACCGTCACCTCGCTGATCGGCACCGCGCTCCCGGTCACGCTCGAGCTGGCGATCCTGTCGATGATCGTCGGCCTGGTGCTCGGCATCGCCACCGGCGTCGCCTCCGCGTCCGCGCCCGGCCGGTTCGGTGACTGGCTCGGCCAGTCGTTCGCGCTGTTCGGACTCGGCGTGCCGAACTTCGTGATCGGCTCCGCGTTCGTGGCGATCTTCTCCGACGTCTTCCACTACTTCCCGTCCTCGCAGGGCTACGCCGGCCTGTTCTCCGACCCGGGGCTCAACCTGCAGCAGATGCTGTTCCCCGCGATCACGCTCGGGCTCGGCGTCGGCGCGGCCGTGATGCGGACCACCCGCGGCGCGATGCTCGACGTCAGCCGGCTGGCGTTCGTGCGCTCGGCGCGGGGCAAGGGCCTGACCCGCCGGGCGGTGATCGTGCGACACGTGCTGCGCAACGCGCTGATCCCGATCACGACGATGTCGGGGATCCAGTTCGGCTACCTGCTCGGCGGCACCGTGATCGTCGAGCAGATCTTCGTGCTCCCCGGTCTCGGCCGGCTGCTCATCACCTCGGTGCAGGAGCACGACTACGCCGTCGCGCAGGGGTCGGTGCTCGTGTTCGCGCTCGGGTTCGTGCTCGTCAACATCCTCACCGACACGTTCTACGCGCTGATCGATCCGAGGATCCGCGCATGAGCGTCTCGGCCGGCACGCCGGCGCCCGCGTTCGATCCGGTCGCCTCGGCGGCGCCAGCCCGCCGTTCGGTCCTGCGCCGGCTGTGGGCGCGCCCGAACGGCAAGGCGGGCTGCATCGTGCTCACGGTCATGATCCTGCTCGGACTGGTGACGCTCATCGGCCTGCACCCCGACGCGCCGAACGCCCAGGACGTCTTCCATCAGTTCAAGGGACCGTCGGGCGCGCACCCGTTCGGCACCGACAACTTCGGCCGCGACGTGTTCAGCCGCGTGCAGAGCGGGATCCTGCTCTCGCTGGAGATCTCGGTGATCGCGGTGGCGATCTGCACGGTCGTGGGAACGCTCTCGGGCATCCTCGCCGGCTATCTCGGCGGCGCGGTCTCGGCGCTCATCATGGGCAGCGCCGACCTCCTGTTCGCGATCCCGTCGATCCTGCTCGCGCTGGCGATCGTCACCGCGCTCGGCCCGGGGACGCTCGACAGCTCGCTCGCGATCGGGATCGGCTACTCCCCGATCTTCGCGCGCGTCGTCCGTGGCCCGGTGCTCGCCGTGCGCGAGGCCGACTACGTCAAGGCGGCCTCGGTGCTCGGGCTCTCCCGCGGGCGCGTGCTGCTGCGCCACATCCTGCCGGCGGTGAGCGGCGTGCTCGCCGTCCAGGTGACGCTCGCCCTCGGCTGGGCGGTGCTCACCGAGGCGAGCCTCAGCTTTCTGGGGCTCGGGCCGCCGCCGCCCGCCTCCTCGCTCGGGCTGATGGTGTCCGACGGGGCGCAGGTGGCGCGAATCGCCTGGTGGAACCTCGCCTTCCCGGCGGCCGCGATCGTCGCGCTGATCATCGGCTTCAATCTGCTCGGCGACGCGCTGCGCGACGTGTTCGACCCCACGAGCGCCCGTGACTGAGCTGACCGCATCCCCTGGCGCCGGTGACTGAGCTGACCACATCCCCCGAGCACCCGGTCGCGGGCACGGGCGAGCGCCCGCCCGCGCTCGTCGTGTCCGAGCTGACGATCGGGATCCGCCGCGGACGGCGCACGACCGCGCTCGTTCACGGCGTCGATCTGGTCGTCGGCGCGGGCGAGCGGCTCGGGATCGTCGGCGAGAGCGGCTCGGGCAAGTCGCTGACGATGCTCGCGGTCATGGGCCTGCTCGCGCCGCCGCTCGAGATCCTCTCGGGCTCCATCCGGCTGGGCGGGGAGGAGATCGTCGGCGCCGGCGAGGAGCGGATGCGCCGGCTGCGCGGCTCGGACGTCGCGATGATCTACCAGGATCCGATGACTTCGCTGGACCCGATGCTCCGCGTCGGCCACCAGATCGCCGAGGGACCGCTCGCGCACGGCCAGGAGCGCGGCGAGGTGCGCAGGCGGGTGCTCGACGGACTGCGCGAGGTAGGCTTTGCCGATCCCGAGCGGGTCGCCCGCCAGTACCCGCACCAGCTCTCGGGCGGGATGCGCCAGCGGGTGATGATCGCGTCCGCGCTCGTCGGCTCGCCGCGGCTGTTGATCGCCGACGAGCCGACGACGGCGCTCGACGTCACGATCCAGCGTCAGATCCTGCGGCTCGTCGCCCGGCTGCAGCGCGAGCACGACATGGCGGTCGCGTGGATCACGCACGACCTCGGCGTCGTCGCGCAGTTCGCGGAGCGGGTGGCCGTCATGTACGCCGGGCGGATCGTCGAGACGGCCGCCACGCGGGCGCTGTTCCGGGGGCCGCAGCACCCGTACACGGCGGGATTGCTGCGCTCGCTGCCCTCGATAGCGTGGGCGGAGGGCGCCGAACCCCGGTTGGACGAGGAGTCACCCCGGGCGGAGGGCGGGTCACCCCGGGTGGGGCGCGGGTCACCCGGTCCGAGGCACGTCGCCGCCGCCGGCCGGCGGCTGCCGCAGATCGGCGGCACCCCGCCGGACGCCGCCGCCCCGCCGCCGGGCTGCGCCTTCCATCCCCGCTGCCCGGAGGCGGTCGACCGCTGCCGCAGCGAGGTGCCCCCGCTGATCGCGCGCGCCGGCTCGAGCGTGGCCGCGTGCTGGGTCCCGCCCGAGGACTGGGACGAGCGGCCGTGACCGCGCTGCTGCGGGCCGCCGCGGTCACCAAGGTATACCGCGGCCGCGGCGCCGCGCCCGACGTCACCGCGGTCGCCGGCGTCGACCTCGCCCTCGAGGAGGGCGACAGCCTGGGCATCGTCGGCGAGAGCGGCTGCGGCAAGTCGACGCTCGGGCGTATCCTCGTCGGCCTGGAGAGCCCGACGAGCGGCGAGGTGAGGATCGCGGGTTCCGGCGTGGCCGAGCTCCGGCGGGGGCGCACGCTCGCCCGTCAGGTCCAGCTCGTCTTCCAGGACCCGTTCTCCTCGCTCAACCCGCGGCTCACGGTGGCCGCGGCGATCGGCGAGGTGCTCAAGGTGCACGGCCTGGCCGCGAGCGCCGCCGCGCGCCGCGAACGGGTGGGCGAGCTGCTCTCCGCGGTCGCGCTCGGCCCCCGGTTCGCCGACCGGGTGCCGGCCGAGATGTCCGGCGGGCAGGCGCAGCGGGTGGCGATCGCCCGCGCGCTGGCGCTCGAGCCGCGCCTGCTGATCCTCGACGAGCCGACCTCGGCGCTGGACGTCTCGGTGCGCGCGGAGGTCGTCAACGTGCTCCTCGACCTGCGCGAGCGGCTCGGCCTGTCCTACGTGTTCATCAGCCACGACATGGCGATCATCCGCCACGTCAGCACCCGCGTCGCGGTGATGAACGCCGGGCGGTTCGTGGAGACCGGTCCCACCGACCGGGTGTTCTCCGAGCCGGAGCACCCCTACACGCGGGAGCTGCTCGCCGCCGTGCCCGTGCCCGATCCCGACGCGCACTACCTCGACGAGGCGCCGGCGCCGGCGGCCGCCGAGGCGCATCAGCGGGCCCGGTCGTAGACCACCCCACGGGCCCGGTCGTAGTACACCCCACGGGCCGGTCCTGGACCAGCCCACAGGCGCGATCCTCGGCCAACCCACCGGCCGCGAAGCGTCCAGGGGACACCGGAGGGCTCATGGACTGGCCCGCGCCCTCCGATGAGAGACCGCATGCGCATGACCCGATTTGCCGCCTGAGAGAACCAGATGTCCCTGTCGAAGGCAATGCACGCGCCGCGCCGCGCCCTCGCCCGGGAGCACCGCTCACTGCCGGTCTGGTTCGGGTATGGCTGCCTCGGCCTGTGCCTGCTTGCCTATCTCGGGTTCGAGCTCGCCCGTCCCGCGGACAGCAAGTCGACTTGGATCGACGGCTGGGGCGTCGCCGCCGGCGAGTTCGTCGCCTGCCTGCTCTGCCTCGCCCGCGCGTGCCTGCGGCGGCGCGGCCGCGCGATCACGCTCCTGCTCGGCCTCGGCCTGCTGCTCTGGACGAGCGGCGACACGATCCTCACCGTGCAGTCGCTCGGCGGCGCGACGCCGCCCTCGCCGTCGCCGGCGGACGCCTGCTACCTCGCGTTCTATCCGGTGACCTACGCCGCGCTCGCGCTGCTGCTCCGCCGCGAGCTCGGCGTCGTCGGGGCCGCCACCTGGCTCGACGGCGCGATCGCCGGCCTCGGCGCGGCGGCGGTCTGCGCCGCGTTCGCGTTCCAGGGCGTCGCGCACGCCGCCGGCGGCAGCCCCCTGTCGGTCGCCGTCAACCTCGCCTACCCGATCGGCGACCTGCTGCTGCTCATCATGGTCGTCGGCGGGACCGCGATCCTCCCCGGACGCCGGTCCGCGGCATGGCTGATGCTCGCCGCCGGGTTCGCCATGATCGTCGTCGGCGACACGTTCAACCTGTTCGCCTCCTCGATCGGCGCCACGCACGTCGGCACGCTCTTCAACGGGCTCGCCTGGCCGACGTACATGGTGCTCGTGTCAGCATCGGTGTGGCTTCCCGAGCGCGTGGCGGAGCCCGCCGCCGACCCGGGCGCGGAGCCGCGGACACCCGGGTTCCTGCTGCCCGCGCTCGCCGCCGGTGCGGCGGTCACGATTCCGTTCATCGCCACCACGGTGCACCGCGTTGGGCCGGCGGCGCTCGCGCTCGCGGCCGCGGCGCTCGTCGCGGCGGGCGTCCGCTCCGGCCTCACGTTCGGGGCGCTGCGGCGGATCACCGAGGAGCGCCATCGTCAGGCGGTCACCGACCACCTCACCGGGCTTCGCAACCGGCGGGCACTCGCGCGCCTGCTCGGGGAGCTGCTCCCCACCACGTCCGATCCGGACGTGTCGGCGCGGCAGCTGGCGTTCCTGTTCATCGATCTCAGCCACTTCAAGGAGGTCAACGACTCGTTCGGGCACTCGGCCGGTGACGAGCTGCTGCGCCAGCTCGGCGCGCGACTGCAGGGCTCGCTGCGCAGCGCGGACCTGCTCGTCCGCCTCGGCGGCGACGAGTTTGCGGTCGTGCTCCAGGACGCCGACGCCGACTACGGCGCGATGGTCGCCCAGCGGCTCGCGGCGCGGCTCGAGGAGCCGTTCCTCGTCGACGGCGTCCGGGTGCGGGTCGGCGCGAGCATCGGCATCGCGGTCGCGCCCCGGGACGCCGCGACCCCCGCGGACCTCGTGCGCTGTGCCGACCATGCGATGTACCGCGCGAAGCTCGCCGGCCAGAGCTTTGCGATCTTCAACGAGGATCTCGACGGCGACGGGGATAGGCTGCGGCTCGCCGAGGAGCTCCGGCTCGCGGTCGAGCGGCGCCGGTTCGAGCTGCACTACCAGCCACAGGTCGACCTGGTCACCGGCGAGATCGTCGCGGTCGAGGCGCTCCTGCGCTGGCCCCATCCGCGGCTCGGGTACGTGCCGCCGCCCGCGTTCCTGCCGCTCGCCGAGGAGTCGGACCTGATGGGGCCGCTCACGGAACTTGTGCTCGACGAGGCGACGCGCCAGTGCGCCGCCTGGCGGGCGGCGGGCCATGCGCTCACGGTTTCGGTCAACGTCTCGCCGACGAACCTCGTCGACCCGCGCTTCACCGCGACCGTGAAGCGCACGCTCGAGCGAAACGGCCTGCCTCCGGAGGGGCTCGTCCTCGAGGTGACCGAGACCTCGGCGATCTCCAATCTCGAGCGCTCCAAGGCGGTGATCGAGGAGATGCGGGCGTTCGGCGTGACCGTCTCCGTCGACGACTTCGGCGCCGGCTTCACCTCGCTCGCCTACCTCGGCAGCCTCGCGGTCGGCGAGCTCAAGCTCGACCGCAGCTTCGTCACCGAGCTGGCGACCGCCGCGGCCGGCCGCGACGTGGCGATCGTGCAGTCGACGCTCGAGCTCGCGCACTCGCTCGGATTGCGCGTCGTCGCCGAGGGCGTCGAGGATCTCGCCTCGCTGGAGCTGCTCCGGGACCTCGGCTGCGATCTCGCTCAGGGGTACCTGATCAGCCGCCCGAAGCCGGCCTGCGAACTCGACCTCAGTTCGCCCGCCCCGCGCCTCGCCGCGGACGCGGCCCCGTCGGCGCAGGCGGCCTGACCCAGTTCCGGCCTCAGGCTCATTCCGGCGTCCGCGAATTCTGCGGGTCTTGACGAGCACAATTTCCGGACACCTCCATCAGCGGTCGGATTCCCGGCCGCCCGCGGTGAGCTCCCGCAGCTGCGCCACCGAGATCCCCTCGCGCAGCAGCGACGGTATCCCGAGCGCGAGGGCGACCGTCACCTCGATCGCCTGCAGCAACAGGCCGTAGGCGAGGCCGCGAGCCGAGGAGACGCCGAACGCGGCGAGCGCGGCGATGCAGGCCGCCTGAAAGACGCCGACATTCGACGGCGTGATCGGCACGATCGAGGTGACGTTGACGGCGAGCAGCACGGCGGCCGCGGCCACCCCCGCGCGGTGAGGCAGGCCGAGCGCGAGCAGCACCCCGTAGCAGCAGGCCCATTGCATCGCCCAGGCCGCGAGCTGCATGGCGGCGGCGTGGACCGCGCCGCGTGGCTCCCCGAACACGCGCAGCCCGTTGCGCGCCGCGACGACCTGCCGCACGATCCAGGCCAGCGGCCGCGGCAACCGCTCGGCCCGCTCGCCGGTGCGCAGGATCGCCTGCGAGGCCGCGAGCGCGAGCACGATCAGAAGCGGCACCGCAAGGACGGCGATCAGACCCCCGGTCCGCGTCCCGGGGATCGCGCCGGCCCCGAGCGCAACCGCCGCGAGCACGACGAGCGCGATCAGGTTGAGCGCGGTCTGGGCGAGCACCGTGCCGGTGATCGTCGCGAGCGCCCGGCCCGTCTCGGTCGTGGCGTGACGTGCGACGACGAGCACGCGGGCGGCCTCGCCGAGCCTCCCGGGCGCGACGGTGGAGCCCGCCATGCCGATGAACAGCGCCCGGATGACCGGCGGGCGGCCGATCCGGTCCCCGGGCAGCGCCGAGCGGATCACCGCGAACCATGACTCGGCGCGCGCAAGGAACGCGACCGCCATCAGCACGCACGCGAACGCGATCCAGCCCGCGTTCACCCGTGCGAGCGCGCGGTCGATCCGTCCGACGTCGATCTTCTGCAGCGCGAACACGACGAGCGCGGCGAGGAGCGCGACCGTGATCGCCGTCGTCAGCCATCGCGGGACGTGCGGCAGACGGCGGCGCCGCCGGGGCGGCTCGTCGGCCGCTGCGCCGTCGGACGGTGGACGCTCGCCGGGGATCGTCGAGCTCCGGGGGCGGTCAGGCTCGCTGGGGATCGCCGAGCTCCGGAGCGGTCAGGCGCGCGCTCGGGCGTGCTCGTAGTGGTCGCGCAGCGTCGCGGTCGCCTCCGCCCACGTCGCATGGGCGACGGACGTGCGTGCGGCGCGCCGCATGGCGCGGAGGTGCTCCGGCTCGGCGACCAGGCGCTGCACGCAGCCGGCGAGCGAGCCGGGACGGGCGGGGTCGAACCGCAGGCCGTCGACCCCCTCCTCGACCAGCTCCTGGGCGGTCGGGCTCTCGGCGGCGAGCACCGGCAGGCCCGCCGCGTGCGCCTCGAGCGTGACGAACCCGAGCGTCTCGGTCTGCGAGGGCTGGACGAGGACATCGGCCGACGCGTAGGCATGGGCGAGCTCCGCGCCGTGCAGGAAGCCGAGGAACGTCGTCGGCGTGCCCTGGAACGTCCGCTCCAGGCGCTCACGCAGCGGGCCGTCGCCGACGAGCGCGAGCGCGACGTCGTCCCGGCCGCGGACCGCGTCCAGCAGGTGCTCGATCGTCTTCTCCTTGGCGAGGCGCCCGACATAGAGCAGCACGAGCCGGTGCTCGCGACCGCCGCTCAGCCGTCGCCGCCAGTCCGCGCGGCGCATGCGCGGGTGGAAGCGCTCGGTGTCGACTCCGTAGGGCCAGTGTGCGAGGCGCTCGATCCCGTGGGCGGCGAGGAGCCCGGCGGTGGCGCGCGAGGTCGCGAGGTTGACGTCCGCGCGGTTGTGCAGCGAGCGCAGGTAGCGCCAGCCCGCCGGCTCGAGCAGCCCGAGCCGGTAGCAGTGCGTGTAGACGGGCAGGTGTGCGTGGTAGGAGGCGACGAGCGGCAGCTTACGGCTGCGCGCGACCATCACCGCGCCCGCCGCCAGCAGCACCGGGTTGATCGCGTGCACGACGTCCGGCTCGAAGCGGCGCAGCGCCGCGGCGAGCGCCGGGCCCGGGAACGACACCCGCTTCGGCGGATAGCCGGCGCCGTCGGGGTAGAGCGGCATGCGGAGCGTCGGCAGCCCGATCACGCGCGCGCCCGCGTAGGCCGGTGGGCCGCCCTCGGGCGCGATCACGAGCACCTCGTCGCCGGCGCGCTCGAGCTCCTCGAGCGTCCGACGCAGTCGCGTGACGACCCCGTCGACCGCCGGCATGAACACCTCGGTGACGATTGCGACCCGCACCTTCATCCCCTCTGCATGAAACCCGGATCCGCGCTTGTACCGCGTGAGGATGAATTGTGGCTGAGATCCGGCACTGGGCGTGTCAGGTCGCAGTGGGCGACCTCCGGCGCCCAGCGCCCTCGGGCGCGGCGAGGCGGGCGGGGGCGGGCGGGCTGGCGCGTCAGGGAAGAGCGCCGACGCGGAGGCCGTCGCGCCGGGCGCGCGCGACGAGCGCGAGCAGATCCCGGCCCGACACCGGCCCCTCCTCGCCGATCACCGCGATCTCGCCCGCGTGCAGGGGCTCCGAGCCACGGCTCGGCAATTGTGTGGGGGACACCGGCTGGGCGCCTGTCGAGCGAGCGAGCAGGTACTGGCCGAGCGACATCCCGCCGCGCGGCACGAGGAATCGGCGGCCGCCGACCGCCGCGCGGATGTCGCTCAGGTCGTCGCTCGTGCCGAGCCAGCGCATCGCGCCCGAGCTCTCCAGGGCGGGGACGAGGTCGTCGCCGGCCGCACGCACGCCGGCGAGGATCGCCGGCGGCGGCCGGTACGTGATGCTGAACGTCACATGGATCCCGTGCCGGTCAAGGAGCCGGGCGTCGGCGACCTCCCGGCCGGCCGGCGCGGCGACGACGAGGTCGAGCCGGTCGCTCCAGGCGGGCACCGAGGTCAACGAGTGCATGTGGAACATCTTCGAGGCGAACGAGAATGCGTCGGCGGTCGTCACCGTCCACAGCAGCCCGACCGAGCAGACGGCGGGCGTGGCCGCGCGGCGCAGGCGCAGCCGCCAGCGCGGCAGCGGGTTGACGCGCGCGACCGCGGCCATGACGACGGCGGCGGCGTCGGGCCGCGGCTCGGCGGGTGCGGCGTCGGCGGCGACGGTCGACGCGTCCGGAACGGCGACGGTCGACGCGACCGGAACGGCGACGGCCGACGCGACCGGAACGGCGACGGCCGACGCGACCGGAACGGCGACGGCCGACGCGACCGGAGCGGCGACGACAGCGGCCCCGGCAACGGAGGCCCCGGCAACGGGAGCCCCGGCGACGGCGGCCCCGCCAACGGGAGCCCCGGCGACGGCGGCCCCGCCAACGGGAGCCCCGGCGACGGCGGCCCCGCCAACGGGAGCCCCGGCGACGGCGGCCCCGCCAACGGGAGCCCCGGCAACGGGGGCCTCCGCGGCGACGGCGACGCGGCGCCCGCGCCTCACCGCCTCCGCGATCGCGTCGGCGAGGGCGGCCTCGTCGCGCACGACGGTGCACAGGCCGAGCTCCTCGAGCGCGCGGTTGTGCTCCTCGACGTGGGGCAGCCGGGTGCCGAACGCGATCACCGGGCAGCCGCACTCGACGGCCTCGAGCGAGGTCATCCCACCCGTCCCGTGGACGAGCGCGTCGGCGACCCGCAACAGTTCCGGCATGCGGTCGGTGAAGCCGAGCACCCGCACCCGCGGCTCGTCGCCGAACCGGGCGCAGAGTCGCTCGGCGGCCGCCGGGTTGCGCCCGGCGAGCGCGATCACATGATCGGCGCCTCCGGCGAGCGCGCCCGCCACACCGGCGTCGAGGGCGCCCACTCCCCAGCCGCCGCCGGACACGACGACAACCGAGCCGTGCGCGGGCAGGCCGAGCGCCTCGCGCGCCTGCGCCGCGTCGGCCGCCCGCCGGAACCGCGGCGAGATCAGCGGGCGCACGGCGACCGCACTGCCGACGCCGGCGTGCCGCTCGACCCACGGGATCGCGATCGGATCCATGACGACGTGCAGGTCCGTGCCCTGGTCGCACCACATCGGGTTGTCGGTGAGGTCGGTGATCGTCGCGCACAGCACGGAGCGCAGCTGCCCCCGCCGGCGCATCCGGCCGAGCGCCGCGGTGAGTGCGGGATGCGTGGAGACGACGACGTCGGGGCGGAGCGCGCGCACCCGCCGGCCCAGGCGCCGGCGTCCGGCGCGGTACAGCAGCCGCGCGCCGGCCGCCCGCAGGACCGCGTGGCGGCGCCACAACAGGTACAGGCGGTTGAAGGAGTCGGGCGCGGAGCGCAGCTGACGCCGGTAGCCGTCGCGGATCAGGCGCCGGGCGAGCCGGCCCAGGCAGCGCAGGCCATCCTCGTGGACGACGCTCGCGCAGCCCCGCTCCATGAGGCTCTCCTGAAGCGCCCGCGCAGCGGCGACATGGCCCTCCCCGACGTCGGCGGAGAGGATGACGACTCGCAACGGTTGGTCATGGTCGGGCGCGCTCGCTGACATGCTGGCGTGAGGATCGGTCCCGGTGATGGGATTTTGATGAACGTCCGGTCGACCGGCCTTCGTCCGGACCAGGTGTTCGCGCCCGAGGCGCGTGATCCTCGTGGCGCGTCCAATCTATCGCGCGCGCGTGCCCCATCACGTGTCCTGTCGCGCGTGCCCTGTCACGCGCATGCTCTATCGCCCGGCCGTACGCTTGCCGGGATGCCGCCCACCGCAGCCAGGCGCCTCGGCGTGATCGGCCTCGGCCGCATGGGGTCGGCGATCTGCGAGCGACTCGTCGCACGGGGATTCGACGTGACCGGCCACGACCTGCGCCCGGAGCTTCGGCGCTCCGCTGTCGCGGCGGGCGCGGGCTGGGCGGATTCCGTCTCCGAGCTCGCGGCGCGCTCGGAGGTCGTGCTCACCGTGCTGCCGGGCGACGAGGAGGTCGAGGCGGTGCGCGAGACGCTGCTGGCGGCGCTTGCGCCGGGCGGGGCGTGGGTCGAGATGAGCAGCGCGACGCCCGAGGCCGCACGGCGGATCGCAGCGACGGCCGGGCGGATCGCAGCGGCGACCGAGCGGGGTCCCGGTCGGGCGTCGGCCTCGGCGCCCGGGTCGGCCGGGCGGGCCCGGCTCCGGGTGCTCGACGCGCCGCTCGGAGGCGGCCCGGCGGACGCCCGCGCCGGGCGCCTGCTCATGTTCGCGGGCGGCGCGCCCGAGGACCTCGCGCGCGTGTCCGACGTGCTCGACGCAATCGCCGAGCGCGTGCTCCACGTCGGCCCACATGGCAGCGGCTACCTCACGAAGCTCCTCGTCAACCTGCTCTGGTTCGGACAGGCGGTCGCGTGCGCCGAGGCGCTCGCCATCGGAGCCCGCGCCGGGCTCGACCTGCGGACGCTGCGGTCCGCGCTCGCGCAGAGCGCCGCCGGCGGGCGCTTCCTCGACGAACCGGCCGGGGCGCTGCTCGACGGCGAGACGCTCGACACGTTCCCGCTGACCGGCTGCGTGCGGGAGCTGGGTGACATCGTCGAGATCGCGCGGGCCTCCGAGGTCCCTGCCCCGGTCGCGGAGCTCGTCGCCGACGTGTACGCGCTGGCACTCGCGCGCTACGGCGACATCGACGGCGAGCTCCTGGCCGCGCGCCTGGTGCTGGAGCGGGCCGGGATCGAGCCGCCGCGGTAGCTCGGGATCCTCTGGCGACCATCGCGCAGAGCTGCGCCGGGGACGGCCTCGGAGGAGGTGCAGCCAGTTCGCCGGTGCCCCAGGCCGCCTCCCCGATGTGCGGGCAGGCGACCGGCAGACCGTCGAGGCCCTCCTTGATCGCCGCGCACGCGGGCACGTCGCCGGCCGGCGAGGTGCCCCCGCGTCAGCCGGCGTTTGCGGCCGGCGCGTCGGGACCGTCAAACAGCGGGACGTCGGCGCCGACGTCGTAGACCAGGGTCGGCCGGCCGTCGAGGTCGACGATGCGCGCCTCCGGCGATGGCCGGTGCTCCGTCAGGCGGCCATCGTGAAACAGGTGCCGAACGTCGACGCCGTGCAGAAGCACCGCGGCATCGGCGATCAACCGCCGGTGACAGCGCCACCAGACCGATTCCGCGCACATCACCGCCACGACCCGCTCGGACGCGTCGTCCGCGACTCGCGTGAGCGCCTCACGGAACGCCGAGGCCGCCATGTGGTCGGCGTAGGAGCGGAACGAGGGGTGCCGCAGCGCCACGTTCGGCGATCGCCCCGTCGAGCGACGCCGCCCACCGAGCGCCGGCTCCCAGCGATACCGCACGCCGGCGGGCGGCATCCACTCCTCCATCGTCTCCCGCCCGAAGTGCGGGACCTGCCGACTCCCGGGATGCGACCGGACGTCCACCAGCTCCTGCACCGATGCATCGGCCAGCAGCCTCAGGAACTCGTCCTGCCCCAGCGTGCCATGACCGATCGTGACGAGCACCGCAGGCGACCGTAGCGCCGCTCAGCCGCCAGCGTGGCGACGCCGTCCGCTCGAGGCGGGCCGTGAAGTGCTCTGATCATGCACGTACCGTGCGGCTGGACCGGAGACCGGTGGCGTCCACGGGCGATGAGCGGCGCGGACAGGCATCGGGTGGTCGTCGTCGGTGGCGGATTCGGCGGCCTGCAGGCCGTGATGGGGTTGCGCCGAGCGCCGGCCGAGGTGACGCTGATCGACCGCGCAATTTTCACCTGTTCCAGCCGCCCACCCATCAGGTCGCGACCGGCGTCTCTCCTCCGGCCAGATCGCGACTCCGCTGCGGACGATCTTCAAGCGGTGGCCGAACGTCCGCGTCGTTCTTGCCGAGGCGTCCGGGTTCGGCCTCGATGCCCGCCGGCTGCGCCTGCGCTCGCTCGACGGGGTCCCTGCCGTGGAGTCGATCGGCTCTGACACCCTGATCGTCGCGGGGGGCTCGGAGCACTCGTACTTCGGACACGAGGCGTGGATCGACTTTGCCCACGAGGTCAAGTCGCTCGAGAGCGCGCTTGCGGTTCGTGGTCAGATCCTGAGCGCCCTCGAAGCCGCCAACGCGGGAGACCGATCCGGTGCGGCGGGAGGCGCGGACGACGAGGAGCGCATCCGCGCGGACGGTCGTGTGGGCCGCCGGGGTGAGCGCGTCGGAGCTCACCGTCGAGCTGAGCCGGGTCACGGACGCGGCGCTCGACCGCGCGGGCCGCATCACGGTCGGGCCCGATCTCACGCTGCCGGGTCATCCCGAGGTGCTCGCGCTCGACGACATGGTCGTGTGCGTGAGAGCGGCGGCGCGGTGGTCACGCTCCCCGGGGTGGCGCCGGTGGCGATGCAGGAGGGCCGCTACGCCGCCCGCATCGTGCGCGACCGGCTGCGGGGCCGGGACACGCCGCCCTTCCGCTACCAGGACAAGGGCAACCTGGCCACGATCGGGCGGGCGGCGGAGGTCGCCGACATCAGGGGCCTGCAGCTCAGCGGATTGATCGCCTGGCTGATCTGGCTCTTCGTCCACCTGTGGTACCTCGTCGGCTTCCAGAACCGCCTGCTCGTCTTCATCCAGTTCCAGTGGTTCTCCAGCTTCGCCGCCCGCGGGCGCGGCGCGCGGCTGAACACCGAGCCGGCGGCGAGCGCCGCGCGCGGGGAGCAGGCCACGCGCTGATCCGCCGGGGCGCCGGCGAGCCGCGCGCGGGGAGCAGGCCACGCGCTGATCCGCCGGGGCGCCGGCGAGCCGCGCGCGGGGAGCAGGCCACGCGCTGATCCGCCGGGGCGCCGGCGAGCGCCGCGCGCGATGGCGCGGCTCGGGCTCGTCCGCTGTGGCCGTGAGGCGGACCGCAGGTCGGGGCCGCGCGCGAGGGGCCCGGGCGGCTCGGGCCCGGCGCCGGCCGGGAACGCCGCGTTCCCAGCTCGGCATTTCCGCGGGAACGCCAACCTTCATCAGCTCTGAGACCCGCGAAGCGAAATGGTCCCGCCGTTGCCGACTGTATATTCGCCCGCGCCACGGCGGCCGGCCCGCGCCGCGGCAGAGGACGCCACGCCGGTGGCGGAGACCGGAACGCTGAGCGAAGGGTGGCGCACATGAGTCGGGTTGTCGTGGGGCGGAAACGCTCCGGCAGGCATTCGAGCTGGGCGGCGAGCGTCGGCGGCCGGCCGGCGCGACGGGCGTCGGCCGCGGCGTGCGCGTTCGCGGGCGCCTGTGCGGTCCTGCTCGGGGCGGGCGCCGCGCCGGCGGCCGCGGCCGGGACCCCGTTCACCCCGGCGCGCCCGGCGGTGTTCATCGCCCAGGGGAACTCGACGGCGCTCGAGCAGGCGGTCGAGTCGAACGGGCAGCTCGCGTTCAAGAGCGTCGGCCCGCCCGCGGGCTTCCATTACAACGCGATGGCGTACGACACGATCAACAATTACCTGTACGCCGTGATCCTGTCCGGCCCGGGCGCGCGCGACATCATCCAGATCGACTCGAGCGGTCATCCGACCGACACCGGCGTCAACGTCGGACCGGGAGGCCGGCACGAGGACGTCGGCGCGTTCGACACCGCAAACGGCGAGCTCTACTTCGGGTCCTCGGACCCGGGCGCGAGAACGCTGTTCGTCTACAACCCGGCGACGGGCGCGAGGAGCACGCTCCCGCTGAGCGCCGCACCGCTCGCGGCCGACCTCGCCTACGCCCAGGGGTATCTGTGGGGGATCGGCCACTCGGGGATCGTGCGGGTCGACCCGACCACCGGCACGGTGACCGCCTTCACGATCCCGCCGGGCCTGCTGCCGGGAATGCCGAACACGAGCTTCGGCGCGGCGTGGACGTACGGCAACGGGAACCTCGGCTTCTCGAACAACACGAGCGGCACGATGTACCAGGTCCAGGTCGCCGGCGCGAGCACGGCCTCCCCGTCATTCACCCTCGTCTCGAGCCAGCCCGGCCCGGCGAACTCGATCAACGACGGCGCCTCGATCCCCGGCCAGCCGGTCGATCTCGCGCTCACGAAGAGCGCCTCACCGACGAGCGTCGCCTCCGGCGGCCAGATCACGTACACGCTCACGGTGACGAACGACGGCCCGGGCAACTCGTCGGGCTATGTGGTCGACGACCCGCTGCCGACGGGGCTCGTCAACCCGCAGACGACGACGCCGGGCTGCTCGATCGCGGCGGGCACGCTCACCTGCCAGGGCAATCCGCTCGCGGTCGGCGCGAGCGCGACGATCACCGTCACCGGAACCGCGCCGGCGCCGAACCCCACGGCGCTCACGAACACGGCGACGGTGACCGGCAACGAGCAGGACCCGAACCTCGCCAACAACACGGCGAGCGCGACCGTCCAGCCGTTGCCCGGCGCCGACCTGGCGCTCGTGAAGACGGCAGCTCCGACGTCCGTGACCGCGGGCGGCCAGGTGACCTACACCCTGCTCGTCACGAACAACGGCCCGGATGACGCGAGCGGCGTCACGGTCACCGATCCGCTGCCGGCCGGCGAGACGCTCGTTTCGGCGACGCCGAGCCAGGGGAGCTGCTCGGGCACGTCCTGTCAGCTCGGGACGATCGCGGACGGCGGTCAGGCGCAGATCCTCGTCACGGTCGATGTGTCGACGAGCGTGAGCGGGACGGTGACGAACACCGCCAGCGTGGCGGCGAGCACCCCCGACCCGAACCAGGCGAACAACACCTCGAGCGCGACGGTGACGGTCGCCGCGGACTCGCCCGGCTCGCCGGATGGGCCGCCGGGTGCGCCGCGGACGACGAACGGCCAGTCGGACCTCTCGATCGTCAAGCGCGTCAACCACGCCGCGGCCCGACCGGGGCAGCTGCTCACCTACACGCTCGTGATCACGAACCACGGGCCGGACGCCGCGTCCGGGGTGACGGTGATGGATTCGCCGAAGCTCGCGGTGAGCGACGTGCACGCGACGCCGAGCCAGGGCTCCTGCACGACCGGCAAGGTGGTTCGCTGCTCGCTGGGCACGATCGCCGACGGCGCGTCGGCGACGATCACCGTCACCGAGAGGGTGACGAAGCCGGGGATGCAGGACAACAGCGCCTCGGTGACGAGCTCCGGCAGCGATCCGAAGACGAGCAACAACCTCGGCCACGCGAAGACGCGGGTCGCGGCGCCGGCGCCGCGGCTGAGCCTCCGCAAGACGGCCTCGCCGGCCAGGATCAGGGCCGGCGGGAGCGTCACGTACCGGATCACGGTGTCCGCGTCGCGGGCGACCGCGAAGAACCTCCGGGTGTGCGACGCGCTGCCGCTCGGCCTGACGTTCACCAGCGCGACGCCCCGGGCGGGGCTCTCCAACGGGCGCGAGTGCTGGACGATCCGGAGCCTGCGAACCGGCCACTCCCGCACGCTCGTGCTGCGTGCCCGGGCGCTCGCCGGCGCGCATGGGACGCTCGTCAACCACGCGACCGCGACCGCCCCGGGCACGAAGACCGCGCGCGCGAGCGCCACGGTGAAAGTCACGCCCGCGCCGAAGCCGCCTCCGACCCCGGTCACCGGCTGAGGGCGGTGCGCGGCGGTCTGGCGTGCCTCGGCGGGGCCTGCGCCGCCGCGGCGCTCGCCGCCGCCCCGGTGGCGAGCGCCGCCGGCCCGCCCGCCGCGGTCGCCCCGCCCTCTCCGACGGGTGGGGCGACGGTCGCGGGGATCGTCCGGGGCGTCGAGGCCCGTGGCCGCGCGGACGCCGGTCGGCGCGTGTGGTTCGCCGGCCCGGCGACAAGCTGGTCGGCCCAGCCACAGGTCCTGCTCGTGCTCGGCTCCGCGAGCCGCGCCGGAGCGCAGTGGCTCCGGGTCCTGTTGCCGATCCGGCCGGACGGCACGAGCGGCTGGATCCCCCGGGCCGACGTCGTGCTCATGCACACCTCGTACTGGGTCACCGTCGACACGCGCGCCCGAACCGTCAGCGTCGAGCGCCGCGGGCGGGTCCTCCACCGCTACCGGGCGGTCGTCGGCAAGCGCTCCACCCCGACACCGGCCGGCCTCGCCGCGATCTATGAAAAGGACCCGCAGCCTGACCCGGCGGGCTTCCTCGGCCCCTGGGCGCTGCCGCTCACGAGCCTCTCCAACGTCCTGTACAACTTCGGCGGCGGCCCCGGCCGCGTCGCGATCCACGGCCGCGGTGGCGCCAGCCTGCTCAACCCGCTCGGCTCGGCCGCCTCCCACGGGTGCATCCGCATCGACAACGGCCCGATCACCTGGATGGCCCGTCATCTGCCCTTCGGCACCCCCGTCATGATCACCGGCTGACGCGGTCGCCGACGGCGAACGCTGGTTTCGGCACGGCGTGCGGCGGTAGCGAATGACCACCCGCCCCGACCCGGAGGTTCCCCGTGGCCGACCGTGACCTCGACGAACAGCTGACCAAGTACCTGACCGACGCCCACTGCATCGAGGAGCAGGCGCTCATCCAGATGCGATACGCCCCGCTGATCGCCGGCGATCCCGTGATCTCCGACGAGTTCCGCGAACACAGGCGGGAGACCGAGACGCACGAGCGGATGATGCGAGACCGCCTCCACGACCACGGCGCCGAGCCGAATCGGGTCAAGGACGTGGTCGGACAGCTGACGGGCGCGGGTTTCGCGCTGTTCGCGCTCGTGCAGCCCGACACGCCCGGCAAGCTCGTCGCCCACGCCTTCTCCTACGAGCACATGGAACTCGCCGCGTACGAGCTGCTGGCGCGCGTGGCCGAGCGCGCCGGCGACGCGGAGACGGCAGCCGCGGCCGAGACGATCCGGAGCGAGGAGGATGCGATGAGCGAGCGCCTCGCGGGCCTGTTCGAGCGCGCCGTCGACGCCGCGCTGCGGGCCAAGCAGGCGCAGGAGCTCGACCGCGACGTGATCCGCTACCTCACCGACGCGCACGCCCTCGAGGCACAGGCCTCCCAGCTGCTCGCCCGCGGACGGCGGCTGGCGGGACCGCAGAGCCTCACCGAGGCCTACGACGAGCACCTGTCCGAGACCAGGACGCACGAGGCCCGCGTGCGCGAGCGCCTGCGGGCGCTCGGCGCCGGCCCCTCACCCGTCAAGGACCTCCTGATGACGGTCGGCGCCCTCAACTGGGGAGCGTTCTTCGGCCTGCAGCGTGACACCCCCGCCAAGCTCGCCGGGTTCGCCTACGCGTTCGAGCATCTGGAGATCGCCGGCTACGAACTGCTGCGCCGCGTCGCGGAGCGGGCCGGCGACGAGCCGACCGCGGAGGTCGCGGGGGCGATTCTCGGCGAGGAGCGTGCTGCGGCCGAGCGGATCTTCGGCCTGCTCCCTGACGCGCTCGATGCCTCGCTGCAGTCGGCCGGCGCCGCGTGACCCTCGGACCGCCGGCGACGCGGCCGGTGGGCGCCGTGACGATCGGGCCGCCGGCGAGACCCGGGTGACACATTTGTCTTGCGTCGCCGGCCGAGCGGCCTATTGACAGTGACATCGAGACATACGGGCACTTGCTCAGCCTCCGCCGGTCGAGTTTCACGGGCCAGGCAGTTGCGATGGCCACCGCCCCTTGACGGGGCACAGGACCTCCGAGCGCGGAGGCTTTTCCCTGCCGTGGGGACCGCTGGACCCCGCGGCGATCGTCGCGCGCACGCGCGCTCACCGTCCCGCCGAGGCCGCCCCGACCGTCATCGGGTTCTCGCTGCTCGAGCAGAGCGGCGTGACGGGATCACGATGGCCGCGGCGGTCGCGACCGCGATCTCGTCCGCCGGGGTTAGCCCGCGGCCGGCCGCAACATCTGCGCCCGCGGCCGCCGCGACGGACGGCGGCGGTCGACCACCAGCCGGCGCAGCCGCTGGACCGAGGACTGCAGACCGCCCAACGCTCCGAACCCCGCTGCCCCCGCCGCCAGCGGCAGCAGGAGCGGCAGCTCCAGCAGCGCGAGCAACGCTGCGAGCAGGTGGCGCATCTTCATCGTTTCGCGACTCCGTTCACATCCCGGGATGGTCCACCGGTCACGACCGTGCGCGTGCCGGAGCCGTCATCCGCGGACGATCGGTCCGCCGGCCGCCGGCCACGGGCTGTGGACCGGCTTCAGCGGGAGCGAAAGCGGATGCCTCCACCAGTCGGGGCGCAGCGGGGAAGTCGTCGCGGAGGACAGCGTCGATCGTGTCGTGAGCTGCGACGCGCTCGCGTGGCCACTGCCGCTTCCGAGGCTGAGGGCGCCTCCGTGCATGAGAGCGAGAACGAGCAGCAATGCACAGAGCAGCGCGGTGCCGGCGGCGAGCAAGAGGCGAGGGCTATGAGGATGGATCGTCTGCATCGCTCCCTCCTGTCACTGTCACGTTCTGAACTGTCCAGTAGGGCGCGAGGGCCCGTTCTCAAGCGATGACGGGCGGCCCGGTCGTCGTGCTGACGGATTGTGGCTACATGATCGTGTAATCGTCGTGCAGGGCGATCTTCGAGAGCTCGACGCGGCCGTCGCGCCGCTGCCAGTAGTGCAGCCGGCGCGCCGACGGCGTCTTCACCTGCAGGCTGACGCGCCAGGCGGTCGCGCCGTCCTCCCGGACGCGGGGAGCGGTGCCGCCGGAACTGCCAGCGCCGGCGATCCTCGTCGGTCGCGTACTGCTGTGCCCAGGCGTGGTGCAGCTCGCGCGTGAACTGGTGCGCGGGATCGCCGCCGTCGATCACCTCGAGTTGAGAGCGCAGCGTCTCCGCCTGCGACCGTGCGCTCTCGGCATCCCGTCGCGCCTCCTCGGCCTGCCGCGAGGCCCGCTCCGAGCGCTCGCGCGCCGCCCTCTCCTGGCGGATCAGCTGCTCCCGGTCCTGCTCAGCGGCGGCCAGGCGCTCCCGGAGCTCGTCGGTCTCACCGCGGATCACCTCGATCTCACCGCGCGCCTGGACGATGAGGTCCGCCGCCTCGTGCTCCTCGAGCCGGAGGATGCGCTGCTCGGCGGCGGCGATCTCGTCCCGGAGCTGCGCGGTGAGCTCCCGCGCCCGGACGCGAAGGCGCGCAAGCTCCCGCTCGCCGCTGACGACCAGTGCTTCGACCCGAGCCTGAAGCGCGGCGCCGGCGGCGACCGCCTCCGCCAGCTCGGCGACGTCGCCGAGGTCGGAGGGGCCGGCGGCGCCGCAGTCGGGCCCGCCCGCGAGGAGATCGCGGTCGCCCGCGAGGGTGCCTCGCGTGTCCACGGATGGGACGGACTGGTCCGCGGGGGTCCCGAGCTCGTACGCGAGCGGCACCTCGTCGTGGGGCGGCGGCTCCTCGGCCGTCCTGCACTCCTCGACCGGCGCGTCCTCCGCTGCCTGCACTTCGGCCGAGTCGTCCGGCGACAACTCGGTCAGCCACGGCGGGCCGTCGGGATAGATCGACGCCGGCGGCTCGACGGCCGCGTCCTCGTCGGCATCGACAAGCGAGAGCTCGGCCTTCCGGAGCTCGGGCTGCAGCGTGAGCAGGCAGACGACGACGCGGTCGTTGACGGACAGGTAATCGCCGGGGTGCACGACGTACTCGGGCGCGATGTGCGCGTTCGGCAACAGGCCGCTCGCGCCCGGGAGGAGCTCGACGAGCGCGCCGTACCCCCGCAGCTCGACGACGACGCCCTCGACGTTCATCTGCGGCGTGTACGCCTCCGCAAGCCGCGCCCACGGATCAGGCGCGAACGGGCGCAGCGACACGGCGAGGGTGCCGCGTCGGGTCGTCCGGGCGCCGCCCACGCGGACCCTGACACGCTGTCCCGGCTGCACGGCCTCGCGTGCGTGATAGATCGGCCCCTTTGCCAGGTGCGCGTTGGCGGCGAACGCGAGCTGGCCGCTCGCGAGCACGATCCTCCGCGCCCGTGTCGAGCACATGGCTGACGACGCCGACCGCCTCGGCGCCCTCGGGCGGCGGCGCGCCAAGGCGCCGCCGCAGCTGCCCGGCGATCTCGCGGATCACCCGGTCGACGTCGTCCGGGCTGAAGATCGCGAACCGCGGATGCTCGCGCGGGTCGACGTCGCGGCGGTCCTCGATCGGCCACCACAGGCGCGTCGCGCCGCCGTATACGTCGAGGCCCGGCGGCAGTTCCTCGGTGAGCGCCCAGCCGTGCGTCCGCTGAGTGATCACCCACACCTCGACGTCGAGGTCCGACAGCTCGGTGACGAGCTGGTCGGGATCGAGCATCGGCCGGCTCAGATACCCGGGCGTGGTGATGCATACGATCGGCGTTTCGCGCGCCGGGTCGAGCACTCGCCGTGCGAGCGCCCCGGCGTCGTACTCGTCATGCACCCAGCGCGCCGGCGCGCAGCCGCTCGTCGCCTCAGTCATGCTCGCCGGCGTCTCGCCATTTGTGCATCATGCCGAAGACCTGCCCGCGGACCTGGCGCCGGCGATGGGCAGCGACGCGGCGCCGGCGATCCCGACGCCCCTGAGGAACGAGCGCCGGCCGACGACCCGCCGCCAGAGTTCGTCGAGTCCCTCGGGCATGGACGTCGAAGAGCGATGACCATGGTCGGTCATGGGAAGGTCCTTTCGGAGGGGAGCGGCGCGGGTGGGCGGGCTCCGTAGCGCTACACGGAGCCGTCTGGGTGAGTAGGACCGCCGCGGCCGCGAAAACCTTCCCGCATAGCTGAGGGAAGATTCGACGCGTGTCGGGTGTCTGGTGTGAGTGACACCATGCCCTGCACACCGTCAACCGGAGCGTTCGCGGCGCGATGACGGCGGCTGTCCCGCCACGCTCGTCCGGTCGGACGACTCGGCGGGCGTCCGCGAGCTTGAGCCGGAGCGCCAAGGCGACCACATCGATCGGCTGTACCGCGCCGCCTGGGCCCTGTGCGGCTCACGCGAGGACGCCGAGGACCTCGTTCAGGAGACATACGTCAAGGTGCTGCGAAAGCCGCGTCTGCTCCGCTCCGAGGACGACCTCGGCTACCTGCTGCGCGTGCCGCGCAACACGTACCTCACCACTCACCGGGCGGCCGCACGACAGCTGCGGCCCGACCCGCTGCCCGACGACCTCGACCGAGTCGCCGACCCGTCGGTCGTCGAGCCGCACGCCGCCCTCGAGGCCCGCGAGCTCTACGCGCTGGTCGCGGGGCTTCCCGAGCCCTTCCGCGACGCGCTCGTCGCGATCGACCTCGTCGGCCTCTCCTACCGCGAGGCGGCCCGGGCGCTCCGGGTGCGCGAGGCGACGATCACCACCCGCCTGCACCGCGCCCGTGGGCGTCTCGTCCGTGCGCTCGAGGGTTCGGACCCGGGATCAGGCGCGCCGCCCGAGGCTCGGCGACGATGAGACCGGCTCGTCCTGCCGCTCACCCTCGATGATGAGCGCGCACAACCCCTCGGTGCGCGTCTCACGATGCTCGCCGTCGCCCGCACCGCGGCTTGGCCGGATGCTCGCCCGCTCGAGCCACGGGTGGCGGTCAAGCAGCTCCCGGTTTCTCCCCACGGTTCTGTCCTGAGCGCCCGTAGTCGGGCGCGCGTTATCGACGCGCGATCCGAGGAGGGTGAGGAACCGTGAAGCGAGACGATGAAGTGATGGAGATTCTCGACAGCGGCCTATTTGAGGATGACATCGAGACATGCGAGCAGCTCCTCAGCCTGTGCGGTCGAGCTTCACGGGCCAGGAAACGGGTGGCCACCACCCCGTGTAGGGCCACCGGACTCCGGGCGCGGAGGCGTTTTGCTGCGGCGCGGTCATCTGCCGTCGGCGCACCGCTCGGGGGCGGGCATCGCGGGAGTTGTCCGCGCGCCGACAGGGGGTTGTCAGGCGGCGCGCTCGTCCTACGACCACCCGTGGCCGCACTCGCACGGCCGGCCTTCTGCACGCCTGACCCTGCTGTGTCCATCCTGACGTGAACGCATCGATCGACCCCACCCCCACTCGCGCGGAACCCCGGGACGGCTCGCGGCTCGTCGCGCCGCCGCGCGCACCGCTCGCCCCCACAGACCGGCGGCTGCGGATCGCGATCCTCGCGCCGCCGTGGATCCCGGTCCCCCCGCCCGGCTACGGCGGGGTTGAGGCCGTCGTCGCCCTGGTCGCCCGGGAGCTGCATCGCCGCGGGCACGAGGTGACGCTGTTCGCGGCGCCCGGCTCGCACTCGGAGGCCAAGGTCGTGACGCTGCTCGACCACGCCCACCCGGAGGCGATCGAACGCTCGATCTTCGAAATCGACCACGTCGCCCGCGCGTTCGAGGCGATCGACGCGGCGCGCCGCGCCGGCCGCCCGTTTGACGTCGTCCACGATCACTGCGGCTTCGCCGCCGTCGCGATGGCCGACCGGCTCACCACGCCGCTCGTGCACACGCTCCACGGTCCGTTCACCGCCGAGACCTCGGCGTTCTACGCCCACCACGCGCACAAGGCGCAGGTGGTGGCGATCAGCGAGGCACAGCGTGTGCAGGCGCCCGCCGGCCTGCGGGTGGCGGGCGTCATTCCGAACCCGATCGACGTCGGCGAGTGGCCGCTCGTCAACCGCAAGGAGCGGTACCTGCTGTGGGTGGGCCGGATGGCCGTCGAGAAGGGCCCGCACCGGGCGATCGCAGCGGCTCGGCTGGCCGGCCGGCGGCTCGTGCTCGCCGGACCGGTGCAGCCGGGCCAGGAGGCGTTCTTCGAGCAGGAGGTGGCGCCGCACCTCGACGACGACCGCGTGCGCTACGTCGGCGAGATCGGCGGGGAGTTCAAGCGCCGGCTGTTTTCTCGAGCGCGGGCGCTCCTGATGCCGATCCGCTGGCCGGAGCCGTTCGGCATGGTGATGCTCGAGGCGATGGTCTGCGGCACGCCCGTGATCGCGTTCCCCGAGGGCGCCGCACGTGAGCTCGTCACGCCCGGCCGAACCGGCTTCCTCGTCGACGATGAGGCCGCGATGGCCGCGGCCTGCGCGCGCACGGACGAGATCGACCCGGGCGAGTGCCGGGCGACGATCCTCGAGCGTTGCGACGCGCGCGCGGTCGCCCGCGCGTACGAGCGTGTCTTTCGGCGGGCGATCGCCGCCGCGGGCAACAGCCTCACGATCGACGTCGATGACACGCAAGCAGCGGCGGGCAACATCCTCACGATCGACATCGACGACACGCGGCGAGCGGGGATGGGCGACCCGGAGCGGATGGCCGCCTAAAGTGGCCGGGCGGCGGCCGTCTGCGGTCGACGGCGCCGCAACCCCCGACCCTGCGCGGATCATGATGACGAGACTGCCACCAGCAACCGGAGGCGGGGAGCGGGTCAGCCCGAACGGAGAGGCGTTCGAGATCGCCGGAGAGGCGGGCCCGGTCGAGTTCCTGAGCCCACCGCCCGTGCCCGCGGAGGCGCGTGCGGACCTGCTCGTCATCAAGTCCGGCGATGCGTTTCTCTGTGCCCGGCCGACCGGCGACGTGCTCGCACCCGCGATCGGCGGCGAGGGCTTCTACACCTCGGACACGCGGGTGCTGTCGGAGCTCAGGCTCACGTTCGGCGAGGCTGAGCCGGTGCTGCTCTCTCACTCCGCCGATGCCGGGTTCCAGGCCGTCGTCGAGTCGACGAACCCGAGGCTGCACGACACCCGCGGGATGGAGGTGCCGCAGGAGACGATCAGCCTGCGCCGGACGTTGCTCGTCGACGAGAGCCTCTACCTGCGGGTGGCGCTGCGCAGCTACCTCAACCGTCCCGCTCAGATTCCGCTCGAGCTCTCGCTCGCCGCCGACTACGCCGACGTGTTCGAGATCCGCGGCGTGCGCAGCCGTCCGGCGCGCGGGCGACTGATGGTCCCCAAGCTCCGTGCGCACGCGGTTGCGTTCGCGTACGAGGGCGAGGACGGACTGTTCCAGGAGACGGTCGTGCGCGCCGACCGGCCGCCGTACGCCCGCCGGCTTGAGGGTGAGCGGGTGCGGCTGCGCTGGGAGATCGAGCTTGCGCCGCGCCACACCCGGGAGCTGTGCATCACGATCACGCCGGTGACCGACGGCCGGCGCTCCGCCTCCCGCCCGTTCGCCCGTGCGGTCGAGGAGCTCGAGCGCGGCGCCGCCGACTGGACGGCGTCGTGCACGCGGGTGAGCACCGACAGTGAGCTGCACCAGCGCGTGCTCGGCGCCTCGGTGCGAGACCTGCACGCGCTGATCACCCCGGCTGCCGGGACGGTTCTGCCAGCGGCGGGCATCCCGTGGTATGTGGCGCCGTTCGGCCGCGACGCGCTCATCACGGCCTGCGAGGCGCTCATGCTCCGCCCCACGATGGCACGCGAAACGCTCGTGGCGCTCGCCCGCCTGCAGGCGCGCGCGGACGAGCCATGGCGCGACGCGGAGCCCGGCAAGATCCTGCACGAGCTGCGCTCCGGTGAGCTTGCCCGCGCCGGCCTGATTCCGCACACGCCGTACTACGGCACGGTCGACGCGACCCCGCTGTTCCTGATGCTCGCCTCCGCCTACTGGCGCTGGACGGGAGACGCGGAGACGCTGAGCACGCTGCGGCCGGCGCTCGACGCGGCTCTGGACTGGATCGACCGCCACGGCGACCGGGACGGGGACGGCTTCCTCGAGTACGAGCGACGCGCTCCGGCGGGCCTTGAGAACCAGGGCTGGAAGGACTCCCACGACTCGGTCGTGCACGCCGACGGCCGCCTCGCCGAGGGGCCGATCGCGCTCGTCGAGGTCCAGGCGTACGTCTACGAGGCGAAGCTCGGTGTTGCCGACGTGTACGAGGCGCTCGGGGAGGCGGACCGCGCCCGCGCGCTCCGGACGCAGGCCGCGGCGCTGCGCGTCGCGTTCAACGAGGCGTTCTGGAACCCGGAGGAGGACACGTTCGCGCTCGCGCTCGACGGTCGCAAGCGTCAGGTCGGGAGCGTGACCTCGAACGCCGGCCACGCCCTGTACTGCGCAATCGCCGACGCGGAGAAGGCCGTTCGGGTGGCGGGTCGACTCATGGGCGAGGACATGTTCAGCGGCTGGGGGATCCGCACGCTGTCCGCGGAGAACCCGGCCTATAACCCGATGAGCTACCACAATGGATCGGTGTGGCCCCACGACAACGCGATCATCGCTGCCGGGCTGAAACGCTACGGACATGACGACGCCGCCGCTCGGATCGCCGCCGCGATCTTCGAGATCGCGGCACGCAGCCGGGACCACCGTCTCGCCGAGCTCTACTGCGGATTCGCGCGCGGCGAGCGCGCGGACGCCGTTCCCTACCCGGTCGCCTGCATGCCGCAGGCGTGGGCGGCGGCGGCGCCGTTCATGCTGCTGCAGACGACCCTCGGACTGAGCGCCCATGCGCCGAGCCGCACGCTTGCGGTGATCCGCCCGCAGATTCCCGAGGGTCTTGGGCGCATCGAGCTGCGCGGGCTGCGCGTCGGCGCGGCACGGGTCGCGCTCGCGTTCGCGCGCACCGACGGCGTCACCGGGTTCTCGCTGCTCGAGCAGGAGGGCGACATCGCGGTCACGATGGCCGCGGCGGTCCGTTGACACCCTGACGATCCACGGCCTGCCGAGAGCGCTGGGGTGAGGAGGGGGCGAGCCGCCGGCGGGCGACGTCGGCCGGAACGTCGCCCGCCGACGTCAGCTTGCGGCCGGGCGAGCCCGGGGCGTCTGTGCCCGGGGCATCTGTGCCCGCGGGCGGGGCGCCGGCCGGCGACGGCCGAGCGACAGCCGGCGCAGTTGCTCAGCCGCGGACTGCAGGCCGCAGAGCGCCCCGAACACCACGGCGCCCGCCGCCAGCGGCAGCAGGAGCGGCAGCTCGAGCAGCGCGAACACCGCTGCGAGCATGTGACGCGGCTTCATGGCTTGGCAACTCCTTTCCCTTCTGACGTGGGTCCGCGTTTCTTGAGATGGGTCCGCGTTCCGGCGAGGACCGCGCGCAAGCGTCAGCCGCGGACGAGCGGTCCGCCGGCCGCGGGCCACGGGCTGTGGATCGGCTTCGGCGGCGCCTCGAGCGGATGCTTCCACCAGTCCGAGCGCAGCGCGGAGGTCGCCGCCGAGGGCAGCGTCGATCGTGTCGTCACTCTCGACGCGCTCGCATGACCACGGCCGGCCCCGAGGCTGAGAGAGCCCCCGTGCATGAGCGCGAGGACGAGCACGAGCGCGCACAGCATGGCGGCGCCGACGGCGGAGCACGAGGCGAGGGCTGCGGGAATAGGTCGTCTGCATCTCTCCCCTCCTGTGTCACTCTCATGTTCTGAGGTGTCCACTAGGGCACAAACGCCCGTTCTCAAGCGGGCCACGGGCAGTCCGGTCGCCGTGCTGACGGGTCTTGCCCAGTGTCGCGTTTGGTTGGTTCGTTGGCACCAAGAGGTGCCACCGGGGGGGGGATGCCTGGTCAGGACGCAGGACCCGTGGTGTGCCAGCGCCACACGAGGATCCGAGGACGCCGCCGGGCGCCGCCAGGGGTGCCTCGACTGCAAACGAACTGGCCAAACGGGACACTGGGTGTCGTGTCGTCGTCGTGCGGGGCGATCTTCGACAGCCGCACCGGGGCTGCGGGCATCTCGCACACGCATTCGAGGACGAGGGGGCGGAGCCCGCCGACACCAAATCCCCTCATCCAACGTCCGCCGCTGCGTCGGATCTGCGAGGGCTGACGCCGACGATTATGCGACGATCGACGGCGACGATGATGATGGGTCGTTCGCGAAACTCTCTCACCCGCTGAGCCAGCGGGCGTAAACTGGCTCTCGGAGCATCTGCCGACTCGGTCGTTTTCTCCGCTTGGTCGGACGGTGTCGCTCGATCAAGTCTGCTGTTTTCTCCAAGACGCGTCGAAACCCCCGTGTTCAAAGGGTTTTTCCTCGGTCCTTTTCTCCAGCGCCGGGAGTCGCTTCTCCAGCCGATGCCGGCCGGCTTTCTCCAGGTGCACCGTGCTCAGCGGTGTGCGCGGCCCTAGCGTCCGGTCATGAACACCACACACGAGCCGTCGCCCGGAGGTTCGCTGGCGACCGCAGAACACCGTCCCATGTCCGCCTCTACCTTGATGCCCACGACCGACGATCCGTCGGCGCCCGGTCTGGGCGAAGCCGCGCCTCAGGCCGGCTCTCCAGATCTCGTCTCCCCCGTTCAGTTCACTCGGGGAGATCCTCTGGCGATTACCTTGTTCAGGTTCTTGGAACTGCGGCCCGGAGCTGATATCGAGCACGTAATCGGCGCCATCGCGCTTCGGCGCGGGGCGAGCGCGGACGCGGCGACGGTGGGTCTGGATCGTCTCCGGCGCGTCGGACCTTCTCATCAGGACAGCGCCCGGATGACGCTCGCTCTGCAGTCACTGAGGCTCGCCGCCGACGACTTGAAGCGGGTACCTTCACGGCGGGAGTACGACCGCTGGCACAGCGCGCATCCCAGCCGAGCAGAGCTGGCGACCTCGTCCTTCATCCGTCGGACCTTCGATGACAGTTGGGTCGAGGCGGTCGCCCAGGTCGGCGCGCCGGTCGCGGACATCACGGCGCGGCGCCTGCTTCGGAACGGCAAAGCCTTCACTGAGGCGCAGAAGGACCTGGCGCTGCGTTTGTTCGTCGAGGCGGTTCCGCCCGGCAAGCGCACCCAGACGGCATTCACGCGCTGGGCTCGTTCCTACGTACAGCAGCCGGGCGCGTTCGATATCCCGACGAGCGCCCAGGGTCTGGTGAAGGGACGGACGCATTCGTGGCACGAGCTGCTGGAGTCGATCGGCGCCGACGAAGCGAAGTATCGGGTGATCAAGACCGCCAACCACATCAACCGCGCTTCGCGCAAAACCCCGGAGCAGATCCTTGACCTGCTGCGGAAGGCGGCTTCGGATCTGGGGGTGCCGGCACCGACCACGATCGAGTATCAGCGCTGGGTCGAGACCCATCTCGACAAGTACGGAAATCGCCTCGCGCCGGCGGCGAGCACAGTGATCGCGCGTTTCGGCGGCTGGAGCATTGCGCTGCGTCGGGCTGGTCTGCTCAGCGAGGAGCAGTTCGCCGTGTATTGGACTCGGCGTGCGCTGCGCCTCAGCGACGAGCGCATGCTGGAGTTCGTCGCCGCCGCCATCCGCGACAGCGGCCGGCAGCCGAACCGTCTGGCCTACCGGGCGTGGCGCTGGGAGCTCCTTCGCCACCCGAAGTGGCCCCTTGACGGCTGCATCCCGAGCGACATGAGCATCGTGGACCGGTTCGGAAGCTGGCAACAGGCGGTTGTTCGCGCCAAGGATGTCGCGACCGCGGTGGAGATCCCGGAGGGCATGCACGCAAGCGGTTCTGCAGTCTGGACCAAGCGCGGCTCCAAAATGGATCGAGGACGATGATGAACTTCGATGAGAACAACGCCATGCCTGACTCCGCCCCTCAGCCACTCGATGGCGAAGTGTTCAAAGTGCTCGCCGAAGCAATCAGTTCAGCCGACACCGGCGGGGGCGCTCCCGATCGTCCTGAGGGCGTCAGTGAGGCCGCCGAACTGATCGCCCGGCTGATCCCGCATCTGCCGGAGAAGACGGTGCTTGATCTCGGCCGCCTGCTCCAGCGGCACACCACGCGGCCCGATCCCGGCGGCGCCCGCTACGTCCGGCTTGGCCTGCTCATGGAATTGGTCGCCGACGGCCATGGCGTTCTGCCGGCGACTCGCGAGTATGAGGCCGAGCGCGCGATGCGAGTCAGCCGCGGCGAGGATCAGTGGCCTGCACACTCGACGCTCATCAACGCCTACGGGACGTGGGTGCGCGCGGTCAGGGCCGCGATGCTGCTCGTCCGCGACGGGACGAGCTCAAAGGTGTCCTCGGCCAACCACCACACCAGGTTTGAGCCCAGCTACTCCCTCAAAGAGGTCCTCGACGCGCTCATCGCGTGCCGGGATGCGATCGGTGAGTGGCCAACTGAGGGCGAGTACACGGAATGGCGTCGAGCTGCCCGTGATCTGGCGCGCAACGCCGGCAAGCCGGCGCCGCGGTATCCGGTCCGCGGTGCCTGGGCCAGGATCTTCCCGGGCTGGGAGGAGTTTCTCGCGGCCGCCAAGCGGGCGGCAGAGGCTGCTACGTGAACGAGGACCTCGCGCTGGAGCTGCTGGTCGCAAGACTGAGCCAAGCCGAAGCGCGGGGGCTGCTCGTCGACGTGCTCGGCCGGATGGCGCGGCGATCATCTGGGATCAGGATCCTCGTCGCGGTCGACGCACTTCATGCGTGCGCCGCTGATGGGATCTGGCCGTCGTCGCCGACTGACTACACGGCGTGGCGCGACCAACAACCGCTGCCCGCAGAAGTTCCATCTGCGCAGTTCATCTCCCGCTGCTTTGAGGATCGGTGGAGTGCGGCGCTGGATGTCGCGGGGCTGCCGATGTCCGCCGGCCGGCGCTCGCAGCAACGCAACCCGGTCACCGGCGGGTACTCGGTCGCCGAACTCACCGACGCGCTGCGGCTCTGGCTGAGCCACGCAGACCACAACGAGCTGACCTTCCGCTCGTACGCGACCTGGGCTCGGGCGCATCTGACTGTCGAGCCGGACGCTCGTCTGCCACTTTCGGCACCGACCTTCCGCGCCGCGTTCGGAAGCTGGCAGCGCGCGGTCGACCTCGCGACGGGGGTTCGGGAAGGTCGCCGCGTGGACGAGATGTCCGCAGCAACTACACCGACCAGCAGATTCAGACGTGCGTAGCCGCGGCCGCCGCCGCGACCGGCATGGGCCCGGCGTTGACGCGGAACGCGTATGACCGCTGGAGTCAAACCGTCGTCACCAACTCCGGGACCCGCCCAGCGCACAGCGAGACGATCCGACTCCGATTCGGCTCATGGAAGGGGGGCCTGAACGCCGCGGGCCTCGATCGCAGCGCGAGCTAGCAACACTGCCAGATGCGAGCCCCGATAGCTTCTGTGCTATGGACGCCGGCGCCGAGAAGCGTGCAGCGGTCGTGCAGAAGTCACGCAAACTCGCCGACGCCGCTCACGCAGCGACGCGAGGTGTTCAGACCCGGGCACCCGTGTCTGAGGATCAATTTCGGCGGCTGTGCGCATTGCGCGGCCGCTCGGCGGCGAGCTGGGCAATCTGGGGACCTTCTGACCGTGACGCACACATCGCGTTCACCGGCGCAAGCGACATCTCGTTCCCCGCAGGTGGCAGCGTCGAGCTTCTACCTCACCTAAGTCGCTCCGCGGTCATCATCGGCTACAACCCGGGCAACGCGCATGATCCGAGTAGGGCGCCGTGGTCAAGCCATCACTACGGCGCCAAACATGGCGACCACCTACTCGCCGAAGCCTTCAGAGCCACCCCGTGCTGGGGCGCGTACCTCACCGACGTCCTCACGCTCGTCGACAGCGACGCAGCCGCCGTGACAACACGAGCGAAGCGCTGGACCGTAAGCGAATGGGCGTCCGAGACCGCGTTGTTTCGAGAAGAGCTCGAAGTGCTCGGCGGCGAGCCGCTGCTGATCTGCCTAGGCGCGGCAACCGAGAAGGCGGTCAAGAAGTCGGTCCCCGAAGCAGCTCAACGGACCGTCCGCATCTGGCACAACAGCCCGAGCGCGCGGGCCTTTCACTACAACAGCGCCGAGCTATACAGGCTCCACGTGCACCACGTACTCGGCGCTTCGTGAGCTGCTGGCATGAAGGGAAGCCAGACGCTCCACGCTCCGCGGAGCATCTCGGCCCTCGGACTCGAACGTCGCTCGAAGGCGCCCGTTGGGCCAAGGTGCAGGGCCGGACAGTCGACCAAACACCCAGTCCTCGACGAGTTGACGCTCCTGAGCGCTCAGTCGCTCGCCGTCGGGTCCCAGCCCGCGACCAAGTCCCTCATAAAGGGGCCGCCAGCGGATCCACGGGCGGGATCCTCGATCGGCTCGACCATGCTTGAACCAGCGCAAGGTCCCGTCCGACTCAACGGCTGCGGGAAGCTCGCCATCTCGGTGACGCACCCCGTGGCGGTACCAGTAGAGGGTTCCGCCAGCGAAGCAGATGGCCGGCTGGTCTTCGACGCTGTGCAGTTGTCCGTTCTCGTCGCGAGTGATCCGCGCGCGCGCCCATTCGGCGCGGCCCCGCTCCTCCATGCGCTGCAGAAAGGAGTTCGTCATGTAGCTCATCATGCGCCAGTGAGAGACCGGGGGCTGGATTTGTGGGAATCAAAACGGCTGCCGGACCTCGCAGTCGCTCCACACGTACGTCGCGTACGTTGACGCGTCCTGCAGACCGAGCTTTCCTTCCCAGGCGTCGAGGTCCAAGAGGCGGCTAGGCGGAACCGAGAACTCGACGATGACGGGGTCTGGATCATGCTCGTTCAGCCACCCCGTCAGGAAGTCATCCCATCGAAGCACGGGCCAGCCTGGCTGCTCGACGAGCATGCCGTAGGCGCCCCCAAGGATGTCGCTCACGGTGCCGCTGCCTGTTTGCGCGTACCTGACCGCGGTCTCCCAGTGCGTGGTCACCGAGAGCATCCCATCAACCTCGGCAAACGATCTGACAGCCTCGCAGTACTCCTCCCGAAGCATGAGCTCGTCAACGTCAAGATCCAGCGTGCCCGCAACAAGGCCGGCCGTCTCCACCGGATCCCGCAGCGCAAACCCGGTGGTTCTCGCAAGTTCTAGGCCAGCACGGCGCGTCCCGTGCCAGCACACGACCGGGCTTGGTGAGGTCATCGCTGTCTGGTCATCCTCGGCGATCCGCTCCTCCCAGTCGCGGGCGACCGGAAAGGTCATCCTGCATGTCAACCGCAACGATGATCGCGACTCTGCAGGGACGGCTGCGCTTCTCGATTAGCACGGAGCGTGGTTCGTCTTGATCCCCGCGCTACCTGCTCGGTGCGGTCGCGTCGCGCGCGTCGATATCTAGCTGGGCGGGTCGATAGCGTGGCGCCATGCCTCCGGTCCGCCGAGTCTCAGCTAACGCGATCCAGGCGCTCAAAGACGCTCTGCTGGCCGCGTTCTGGTTCAAAGGCGACCTGTACGACTACTGCAAGGACGCCGTCAGCGGCGAGCCGACGTTCCTGGCCGGCATCGACTGGCGGGATCCCAACACCTACAAGCGCGACAGCATCAACACGTTCGTGGACCGCCTCGTCAAGTTCCAGGACGAACATCAGGACCTGCTGATCGGCTTGCTCGTCGACGTGTCGCAGATGGACACCTTCCCCGGGCTGATCCGCCACGAGGACGCTGCGACCAAGATCGCGGAGGCGAAGGTGGCGGTGGCCCGGCTGCGATCCGTGGTCGAGCCCTACGAACAGGCGTTGATGGAGCAGCAGCGAAACCACGAGCGCTTCGCGGCGGCGCGTACTGCGGCGCAAGACCGACAGGCGACCGCAGCCCGGCTGGCGGAGCTGAGGGCCGAATACATGGCCATGCTGACCATGGCGCCCCAGCAGCGCGGCTTCGCGCTGGAAAAGCTGCTTCATGCCGTGTTCGACGCATTCGATCTGGAACCCCACCGGTCCTTCCGAGTCGAGGGCGAACAAATTGACGGCGGGTTCACGTTGGGCAGCGAGCAGTTCCTGCTGGAGGCAAAATGGCAGCAAGAACCAGTCGAGCACGGCGACCTCGCCAAGTTCAAGTCCGAGATCGAGCGACGCAGCGAGAACACACTAGGTCTGCTGGTGTCGATAAACGGCTTTGCGGCGACCGCGATCACGTTGCACAGCGGCAACCACTCCCCCATGATCTTGATGGACGGCGGCGACCTTTACGCCGTGCTTGACGGCCGCATCGACCTCCGCGAGCTTCTGAACCGCAAGAGGCGCGAGAGCTCCATGAGCGGCCGAATGCTGTTCACGGCCGCTGAGATGCTCGGGGGGTCCGGCTAGCCGCTGCGTGAGCCGATACGAAAGCGCGTGCGCCGCCCAGACACGAACGCAAACATGTGCGCCGCGGATGAGACCGACGGCGGAAGGAACTGGGGCGCGTGCAGCGCGAGCTCGACCACGAGGATCAGGACCGCGAAGACTGTGTCCGCGAGCGCAAGCCGATGTATCCGGCACGCCACGTCGTCTGACCGAGTGTCATACGAGCCGATATGCGTGCAACTAGCCCAGCAGTGCGTCGAGGCTCTGAGCAAGATGGAGTGCGGTGAGCACCCTGACGCCGAGCTCCTCGGTGAGCGTCACCCACGGGACCGGCGGTGCGCTCTCTATCAGGATCCCAGGCGTGACCGGGCCGTCAGCGTCGGTGAGCAGGTGCGCGTACTCAAGGACCTGGCCGACGCCGTAGCGGACCTGCTGATGGGATGCGGGGGCGCCGCTTTTGACCTCGACCACGTAGCGCGTTCCGTCGTGCTCGAAGGCCAGGTCGAACATGGGCTGTGACGCGGTCGGCGATCTCGGTTCGATGCCGCGTTCCCGAAGCGCCGCGGCGAGGCTGTCCTGCAGCTTCATATGTCGCTGAGTTGCGGCTTCCAGCGCGGCCAGGTCGACGGTGTGTGGAGCTTCGTCTGACTGCGTGGGTTCGCGGTCGCTTGCCGGCCGGTACTTGGCGCCGAACCCGGTGTCGCGCGGCTGGTAGTCGCCGACGATCTTGAACGGCCCGGTGCTGTAGTCGCGCTGAATGCGGCGGGTGACGCTCTCCTCATAGCCGATGGCCTGCCGCACGATCGTGCGGACGTGCGAGTTCTCGGCGTTGGCGCTCGTGTACCAGGCAAGCACGTCCAGTTCGTCCTGGGTCCATCCACCGATCTCGATCGCCCGCTCCCAGACGGCGGTGAGGCGCGCTTGACTGCCCAGCTCATGCACGGCTTGCAGAACGTCATCGCCGACGTCGCGCCACTCGACCTCCTGAACGCGGCCCGCGGTCGTGGTCGGAGGCGGGGGTGGAGGGCTGTCTTTGATGGCGGCATACAGCGCCGTCTGATGGTCCGGGTCGTTGACGTGCACTGGGATAGGATTCTGCGGCCCGTACATGCCGGGGATGTGCTCGGCTTCCGGAGGCAGAACGGCCGCGAGTGGCCGCACACCCAGCGCCAGCGGCCAGCGATCAACATCCGGAGAGCCGGGCAGTATCTGTGCGCCCGGGGACACCGCCTCGTACAGGCCGACCACCGCGCTGCCCCCTGTCCCCCAGACGTCAACGGCGAGCGCGAAGAGATGATCTCCCGAGCTGACCTGGGACGGCTGCGCCCCGAGCCACTGGTAGCGCTGATCAAACGCCCACCACGTCGGTTCGACCGGATGACCACTGACTCCGATCGACACCTTGAACACTCGGCCTGGGCTCTGCGGAGTGATGCGGGCACGGCCGGTCAGATCAACCCGGATCTCTCCTGAGCCCACCAACACCGCGAAGTCCGAGACCGCCGGCGCGGATTCGAGGGGATAGTGCAGCCGGCGAAGCCGTGCGCGAGCCATGTGACGGTCGGCGGGGCGCGGCGCATCGACCCGTGGCAGCAGCGCCGGAATCTCCGCGGCCTCCGCCTCAGAAAGAGTCAGGACTGGCGGTGCGATCGACATGGTCAACGGAGCCTATTGCCAGCGGCGTCCGTTGGTCGACGCGCAGAGGTTTGAACCGCACGGACCTAGGTGCGCATGTGCGCGTCGGGTGCCAGCAGGTCGACCCAATCGGCGGTATTTCGTCGCCGCGCTCAGTCCGGCATTCTCAGAGATGGCGTCCATCTGCGTGGCCTCCACAACGTAGCCGAGGGTGCTGTCGAGCAGGTGGTCGTCCAGCGCGACCAGCAAGTCCATGTGCCGAGCCATTTCCCGCTACCAGGGCCACGCGTAGGACGGCCGCGACCAGCCCTGCTGCTGCGCGTAGGGGCGCAGGACCCGCTCGACGTACTGCCCGCGCGACGGGGCCCGCTCGAACGCGGCGAACATGTCCGGCGGACAGGGGAAGTCGTACACGCGTCGGCCCCGGACATATGCGATATGAAGCACAGCGGCCGGCGTGTCGTAGCGGTAGGCCTCGATCGCGCTCGATTGGCCAGGCATCCAACCAATGGGCAGCATGCGCTGAATGTAGGGGTACGGGTGGCGGTCTCAGAAATGGCGCCAACACCGGTGGCCGCCGACGTGGCTGGCTACTTCCTCCGGATAAACGACGGCGGTTGAAGCCGGCTCGGGAGTGAGTCCCGGCTGCGGTTCCGTCCGCGTGGTTTAAGAAGATTCGCCTGCTTGTTGGGTGCTTTTGAGATCGCGTGGAGGTG
>Ga0209061_1000540_pt1 | contig 90615 bp, 81 predicted proteins | sample Coa_R1_10_FD_187157 | JGI IMG/M metagenome (GOLD analysis project Ga0209061, IMG submission 187157) | Surface soil microbial communities from Centralia Pennsylvania, which are recovering from an underground coalmine fire - Coalmine... | ecosystem: Environmental > Terrestrial > Soil >...
GCCGGTGGTGGGCATGGCCGCCACCCCCGATGGCAAGGGCTACTGGCTCGTGGCCTCGGACGGGGGCATCTTCGCCTTCGGGGACGCCGCCTTCTACGGCTCCATGGGCGGGCAGTACCTCGCCAGGCCGGTGGTGGGCATGGCAGCCACCCCCGACGGCAAGGGCTACTGGCTCGTGGCCTCGGACGGGGGCATCTTCGCCTTCGGGGACGCCGCCTTCTACGGCTCCATGGGCGGGCAGTACCTCGCCAGGCCGGTGGTGGGCATGGCGTCCACCCCCGACGGCAAGGGCTACTGGCTCGTGGCCTCGGACGGGGGCATCTTCGCCTTCGGGGACGCCGCCTTCTACGGCTCGATGGGGGGCCAGACGCTCGCCAGGCCGGTCGTCGCCATGGCCGGGACCCCGGACGGCAAGGGCTACTGGCTCGTGGCCTCGGACGGGGGCATCTTCGCCTTCGGCTCGGCGCCCTTCGCCGGCTCGCCGACCAGCCCGCCGGTCTACCGGACCTGCTGCTGGTGAGCATCACGGCGCGCCGGGGCGCCCTCGCAACGCCGCGCCGCCTGGCGGCGCCCCGGCGCGCCGATGGACAGGTCGTGGCACCCCGTCCGCAGGAGACCGTGCGCCGGCGCCGGCGCGCCGGGGTGCTCGGGGCGGCCGGGGCGGCGGTGGTGGTGGCGGCGGCGGTCGCGGGCAGCGTGCTCGCCCACCATCCCCCCCGCCGGTCCGGGGGACTCCCCTACCCGCTCGACATCCCGCCGGCCCGGCGCACCCCCGCCCAGGTGACCCAGGCCCGGCTCATGTTCGGCCCGCACCTGAGCGCCACCGGCGCCCTGTTCCCCCTGCCGCCGGGGTGGGCGGCGCGCATCCCGGACCTGTCCAACCGCGTCGCCACGCGCTTCGCGCTCACGCCCCAGGCCAGGACCATCACCTACAGCACCTTCACCAGCTGGTCGCCGGACGTGATCTCGGTGTACTCCGACGACCCGCAGTCCCAGAGCTACCGGCTGGCGTCGCTCTCGGGGACCCAGTGCTTCATGGTCGACTACCGCCCCGGCCGCCCGCTGCGCTACGGGATCAGCTCCTTCTCGTCGCGCACCCAGGCGCGTGACTACTGCCGGGCGGCGCTCCCGCCGGCATCCGGCTGGCACAGCCAGTGGCCGGACGCCACCAGGCGCTACCCGCCCGCACCCGGCTCGCTGCCACCCCTGCCGTCGGTCCCGCCGATCCCAACACCCCCGCCGGGCCGCTAGCCGGCGGCGCGCCCGGCGACCCGCGCCGGCAACGTCCCGCCTTGACGCATCCCGCCGCCCGGACGCGGACCGACCCGGCAGACTGCCGGGTCGGTTGCGGTTCGCGCCGCGCCCGAGACGCCGGGCCGCCGGAGCGGCCGGGGCCCGCCGGGCAGGTGCCCTCAGAAGCTGGCCGCGCTCGACCAGGAAGTGCCGCCGGGCCTGGTGAGACTGCGACTAGGAGGACAAGGAGTTGCTATAGTTGGCGCTAATACACCGTTCACGTGAACTGGAGCCAACTATGACGACGGTCCGCAGCCTGGGGCTGCTCAACCGGCTGGCCCAGGAGGGCCGCACGGCCGTCTCCGCCGCGGAGGTCCGGGCGGCCCTGGGCCTCACCCCCCAGGCTGCGTCCAACCTGCTCAGCCGGCTGGCCCGGGATGGCCTCGTCGACCGGGTGGCGGCAGGCCGCTACGCCATCCGCCCCCTCGGCAGCCTGGGGACGGCCGCCGCCTGGGACGACCTCGGCTCTGCCGTCGCCGCCGTCTTCATGAACCGATCACACCGCATCGGCTTCCTGACCGCCCTCGATCACCACGGACTACTGCTGCGCCCGGTGCGCCAGGTCCAGGTGGCGAGCCCGTTCCGCCCACGAGAGCAGTCCCTCAGCGGCCGGCCCCTTCGCGCCGTCCGCGAGAGGGAGGCGACCGTGTCGATCGGGACCGCGCCACTCGGTCCGTCGCGGATCGCCACCGTGGAGCGAGCCCTGCTCGACGTCGCCTCCAAACCACTGCTCACCGGCGGGGCCACGCGCCTGGCGGAGGCGCTGGCCGCGGCTCGCAATACCACCGGCCTCCGAGAGCTGGCTGACGAACTCGGCTCCGGTGCTGCGTACCGCCGCATCGGCTCGATCGTCAGCACCTTACGGCTGCCTCTCGCCGAGGGACTGGAACCCCCGCCGTGGCGGACCCTGATCGAGCTGGACCGCCGCGCCCGGGTGCGGGGCGGCTGGGTGGACAAGATCTGGGGCGTGGCCTGGCCCTATCCACCCTCCGAACTCGAAGCGGTGGTCGCCGCGTGATCGCCAAGGGCCTCATAACCGAGCGTGCCGGCCAGCGCTCGCCCTTGTGAGGCAGTGCCGCCGGTGTCGACCCGCTCTACGCGGAGCGCTGGAAGACGGCCTGCTCGAGCCGACGGAGGCGCTCCGCCACGCTCGACTCGCTCCCCTCGTCCTCGGCGCGGAGACGATCGAGCGTCCAGATGCGGATCAGCGTGGAGAGGGGCAGGCTCGCCTTCTCGGCAGCCCGCTGCAGCCTGGCATGCTCGTCAGCAGACAACCGGACCGACACCACGGTGGCTCGGCCGAGGTTGGGCCTCGTGACCGCGACACCCGCGGGCACGGTGTCTTCGATGTCGTAGTTCTCTGCCGCTGCCCCCTCTTCGGCCAGCACGTCGTCGATCTTCTTGCTCATCAGTCCTCCTCTGCGTAGAGCCGCCGATCCCGTGGGCTTGCGACCCAGGCGTTGGCGCCCCACCACTCCCCGGCAGGTTGCTCCGTCTCGTCGATGTCGGCGGCGACCAAGATGACGACGAGGATGTCGCGGGCGCTCGCCGAATAGCCGATCACCCGCACCGACCGGCCGCTCCGGCTCGCCGGATCCGGCGTGAGCCAGACCGCATGGTCCTCGTTCACCGCCTCGTCGGCCCACCCTGGGTCGACCCCATGGCGCGAGCGGACGTAGTCGGCGCGCTTGCGCCAGTCCACTCGCACCACACCTACATACTACTACAATCCGCTACGCGCTCCAGTGCGTCGGCAGCTGTGCGTGCCGAGAACGTCATCCATCGGCTTCGCGCTGGACTTTGACACGGAGTACCCACGAGCACATCGGTGCTCGTGGAGAACCAATCCTCGCCTACGCCGAAGGCGGCCGAGATGAACACCACTCGTCGTGGCTACCGGCGACACAGCGGGGGCAACACGTCGGAATCCCCTGGCTTTAGCCCTGGGGAGGATGTCAAACGAGGAGCGTGGCGGATCGCGCCGGGGGACACGGCCCGACGGGCGTGAGGGAGGAGCCTGCCGGCGACGGCCGGGCGGGTCGGGGGGCAAGCGCCGGAAGGGCGTCGGGCCGGCCGGCGTACGATGCCGCCGGAGGTGCCGCCACCCATGCCCGACATCGTCGATCCCGCCGTCGAGGCCTATGCCGAGGCCCACACCACCCCGCCGGACGCGCCGCTGCAGGCCATCGCCGAGTGGACCCGGGCCAACCTGGCTGGCCCCGGCATGATGGTCGGCCCCCTCGAGGGCCGCTTCCTCGAGTTCCTCGTCTTCGCCCTCCAGCCGGCTCATGTGCTCGAGATCGGCACCTTCAGCGGCTACTCGGCGCTGTCGATGGCGCGGGCGCTGCCGCCGGAGGGCCGCATCACCACCTGCGAGCTGGACCCCCGCCACGCCGAGGCCGCCCGCCGCCACGTGGCCCACAGCGCGTACGCCACGCGGATCGAGGTCCGCCAGGGACCCGCCCTCGACACGATCGCGTCGGTGCCCGGACCCTTCGACCTGGTGTTCATCGACGCCGACAAGGCGAACTACCTCGCCTACTACGAGGCCGTGCTGCCCAAGCTCTCCCCCCGGGGGCTGATCGCGGCCGACAACACGCTCTGGAGCGGCCGGGTGCTCGACGGCGAGGACCGGTCCGAGGACACCGAGGCCATCCGGGCCTTCAACCGGGCGGTGGCGGCCGACCCCCGTGTGGTGTGCGTGGTGCTCACCGTGCGCGACGGCGTGACCCTGATCCGGCGAGCGGGATCCTGAGGGCGCCGGCCGTGCTCGACTACCACCTCCACCTCTGGCCCCACGGCCAGCGCGACAGCGGGCCAACGCTCGACATGGTGGCTGCCTACTGCGAGCGCGCCCGGGCAGCCGGGGTGGCCGAGGTGGCCCTCACCGAGCACCTCTTCCGCTTCGTGCAGGCCGACCGCCTCCTCGGCGGGTGGTGGGAGGCCGAGCCCGACGCCGCGCTGCGCCACTCGATGCAGCGCTACTGGCAGGACCACGCCCGGGCGGACCTCGACCGCTACGTGGCGGTCGTGGAGGAGGCCAAGGCGGCCGGCCTGCCGGTGGTCCTGGGGCTCGAGGTCGACTTCTACCCGGGGCGCATGGGCGAGGTGGCGGCCCTGCTGGCGGGCTATCCCTTCGACGTCCTGCTGGGGTCGGTGCACTGGCTGGGCACCTGGCGCTTCGACGACCTCGACGACCCGGTGTCGATGGCGCAGTGGCCGGCGCGCACCGTCGACGATGTGTGGGACCGCTACACCGAGGCCATGGAGGAGCTGGCGGCCACCGGGACCTGCGACGTGCTGGCCCATCCGGACCTGGTCAAGGTGGCCGGCCACGTCCCGGCCGCCCCGGTGGAGTGGTGGGACCGGCTGGCCGAGGCGGCGGCATCGTCGGGCATGGCGGCCGAGGTGTCCTCTGCCGGCTGGCGCAAGCCCGTGGGCGAGGCCTACCCGGCACCGGGGCTCCTCGAACGCCTGGTGGCCCGGGCCGTGCCGCTCACCACCGCCTCCGATGCCCACCGCCTGCCCGACGTGGCCGACCGGGCGGCCGAGCTGGCCCGGGCGCTCGGCTCGCTGGGCGTGCGCCAGTTGCAGGCCTACCGCGGACGCCGGCCCCATCCGGTGCCGGTGGACGTCCCGCCCGTCCCGGGCACCGAGGAGAGCGCCGGGGAGGGCGCCGGGGAGGGCTGGGCCCCAGCGAGCCGCGCAGCGGATCCACGGCGCCCGGCGCCGGCGGACGCACCAGCACGGGAGGCGTGACGAGCCCCGCCGAGCTCGCCGCCGGCCTCACCGACCTGTCGGGGGAGGCGCTCGACCACCTGCAGCGGCTGCTGGCGGTGTGGGGTGTGCTGGCCGACCTCTCCTTCTCCGACCTGCTGCTCGTGACGCCCGTGCGCGACACGGCGGGGGCCAAGGTGGTGATCCTCGGGCAGATGCGGCCCACGACGGCGCCGACGCTGCTCGGGGTGGACATGGTCGGGCAGGTGCTCGAGGCGGCCGACTGGCCGCCGGTGGCCGAGGCCCTGTCGTCGGGCGCGGCGTGCGCCCGCCCCGTCGCCCTGCCCGCCGCCGCCCAGGCCGCCCTGATGGCCCGGGCCACCGCCGGCCCCGGCGACACCGGCGAGTTGCCGGCCGTGCCCGAGGTGGCCGCCGTCGAGTGCGTGCCGGTGCGCCACGGCGGGAAGATCGTGGCCCTGCTGGTGCGCATCGGGGCGGTCGAGGGCCACCGCCGCTCGGGCCGGCTCGAGCGCGTCTACCGGAGCCTGTTCGACCGGCTGGCAGCCATGGTGGCCAACGGCGTCTACCCGTTCGCGGGGGAGGACACCGCCGGCGCCGACACGCCTCGGGTGGGCGACGGCCTGCTGCTGGTCGACGCCGAGGGCCGGATCACCTTCGCGTCGCCCAACGCCATGAACGCCCTCCACCGCATGGGCGTGGGCGCGGCCGTCGAAGGCCGGCGGCTGGCCGACATCGGGGTGGAGGAGATGGCGGTGGACCGGGCCCTGGCCACCGGGCATCCCGTCATCGAGGAGGTCGAGCGGCGCCCGGATGTCGTGGTGCTGGTCCACTGCACGCCCCTGCTCACCGACGGCACCGTCACCGGTGCCATGGTGCTGCTGCGCGACGTGACGGACCTGCGCCGGCGCGACCGGCTGCTGCTGTCCAAGGACGCCGCCATCCGCGAGGTGCACCACCGGGTCAAGAACAACCTCCAGACGATCTCGTCGCTGCTGAGCCTCCAGGCGCGCCGGCTCGAACCGGGCAGGGGCCGCGAGGCGCTGCGCGAGGCGGAGCGGCGTGTGCGCTCCATCGCGGTGGTCCACGAGATCCTCTCGCGCGAGCCGGGCGAGCAGGTCCCCTTCGACGAGATCGTGACCGCGCTGGTGCGCATGGCGGAGGACTCGGTGGTCGCCGCCCATCCCGTCGAGATCCGGGTCACCGGCGACCTCGGCGACGTGCCTGCCGGCATCGCCACCCCGCTGGCCGTGGTCCTGGCCGAGCTCTTGCAGAACGCCGTGGAGCACGCCTTCGTCGGCGCTGAGGGCGTGGGCCACGTGGAGGTGGTGCTGGCCGCCACCCCCCGCAGGCTCACCGTGCAGGTGCGCGACGACGGACGCGGGCTGCCCGAGGACTTCGACATCGAGCGCACCACCAGTCTCGGGCTGTCCATCGTGCGCGACCTGGTCACCAGCCAGCTCGGCGGGACCATCGCCATGGAGGCACGCCACGGCACCCTGGTGGCCATCGAGGTGCCGATTCGCGACGGGCATCTGGCGAACGGGCCCTGAGCCGATCGTCCCCGTCAGGCCCGACCACCCCACGCCCGACCACCCCACGCCCGACCACCCCACGCCCGACCACCCCACGCCCGACCAGCCCCGCGCCCGACCGCGCCGGCGTGTACCCACCTGGTGGCCGGCCCCGGCCGCGTACCGATCGCATGCATCATGGCAGACGGTTGCGCGCGACCGGTGCGAGGTGAAGCTGTGGGCAACCCGGCGGGTCGCCGGTGCGTCTGACAGGGTGATGGGACAGTGGATCCGTGGGGCCGCCGCCCTGCTCGTCGGCGGGGTGCTCGGTAGCGGCGGGGTGCTGGGGGGCCTTGCCCTCGCCGGCTCCCCGCTCACTGCGGGCGCAGCAGGACATGCGCGGGCGGTGCCAGCCGCCGGTGGTCCGCACGCCACTGCCCGACCCTCCGCCGCCGGGACAGCAGGCAACGGAGCAGCAGACGGCGGGGCAACGGGCACCGGGGCAGCAGACGGCGGGGCCGTGGGTGCAGCGCCCTGCCTGGCGGCGCCCGCCGGCGCTCTCACCCGGGTCCTGGTAAGAAGCGCGCCCGGGGACGTGACCGTGCGTGTCTATCGCGGCGGGCCGGTGCTGTGCGGCGCCGCGGTGCCCGAGGCGCCGACCTGCCCGCAGGCGCTGCGGATCGAGCTGTCCGACGCAGCTGCCGTGGGGGAGGCGCTGTGGTACCCGGGGTCGCCGCCCGCCGACCCGTCCGCCGCCCCGTGGACCAGCGGATCGTTCGGGCTCGCCGAGGGCGACCCGGTGTGGTGGGTGGTGGCGGTGGTCCCCAGTCCCGTGCAGCGTGCGACCGTCGCCTTCGACGGGGGCGCGACGGATTCGTCGCCGGTCACGGCGGGCGTGGTCGCGCTGGCGGCCCCGGTCGCGCCGTCCTCGGGCACGGTGCCGGCGGGAACCCTCACCCTGCTCGACGGGGCCGGGCACGTGCTGGCCGCGCTGCCACTCGAGCACCAGGCCCCGGTGCCCGGCCCCGGGCCCCAGCCCGTGCCGGCCCGCTCGCTGTCACCGCCGCCCCTCGCGCCCGGTCCGGGAACGCCCGAGCAGCCCGCACCGCCGCCGGGGACGGTCCCGCCCACCTCGGCCCGGTCCCAGTCCGGGGCTGCCCAGTCCGGGTCTGCCCAGCCGGTGCCCCAGGTGGCGTGCCCAGCCATGACCGGTGAGGCCGGCGCCGGCGTGGTCGTCCCGGGGGTCGGCGCCGCGACGGGGCCGTAGTCTCCAGGCGGAACGCCGTAGCCTCCAGGCGGAGCGGAACGGAGCGGCGCGGCCGGGCACGGTCCGATCGACGGACCGCCGGCGGGGAACGCCGGCGCAGCGGCGGCGGTCGTCAGGCCGGCTTGGAGGTGGCCGCCGGCCCCGCCAGGGTGTCGGCGAAGCGGTAGCCCACGCCCCGCACCGTGTGCAGCCAGCGGGGCCGGGTGGGATCGCGCTCGATCTTGAGCCGGACCCGCCGGATGTGCTCGGTGACCGTGGCCGGGTCCTGCCAGTCTTGGGTCGACCCCCACACGTGCTCGAGCAGCTCCTCGCGCGAAAAGACCCGGTCGGGCGTGGCCGCCAGGAACGCCAGGAGGTCGAACTCCTTCGGGGTGAGCTCGACCACCTTGCCCTCGACCTCCACCCGGTGCGCGTCGCGGTCGATGCGCAGGTCCTCGTGCTCGATGCGGGTCGACGGTGGGGCCTGCTGCCCCCGCCGCAGCACGGCCCGGATGCGGGCCTCGAGCTCGTGCAGCGAGCAGGGCTTGACGACGTAGTCGTCCGCACCGAGGTCGAGCACGCGGATGCGCTCGGCCTCCTCGGACCGTCCGGTCAGCACGATCACCGGCAGCGTGGACTCGCGCCGGAGCGTGGCGAGCACCTCCTCGCCGTCGAGACCGGGCAGTCCCAGGTCGAGCAGGACGAGGTCGTAGCGGCCCATGCTCGCTTCGCGCAGCGTCGCGGGGCCGTCGGCCGCCTCGCCGACGCGGTAGCCGAACCGCTGCAGGAACAGGCGCGTGGCGGCACGGCTCGACGGATCGTCCTCGGCCACCAACACGGCATGGTCGTCGGTCTGGGGTTTCATGCCGCCGTCCTTTGCGGGTCGAGCACCTGGTCTCCTTCCGTGTCGTCTGCGTCGCCCCCGTGTCGCCCCGCAACGGCCGCGCGCGGCCCGTACCTGCATTGTGGCCGATCCCGGACCTGCCGCGCACCGACCGTCGAGGTCGCCGGCCACTCGTGCCCGATGCCGCGGCAGGACCCGGTCACGGCTCCACCGTCGTCGCGCCGAGCTCCGGCACGACCCAGGGCAGCTGGGGAAGGACCCGGTCGACGAACAGGTCGACGAGCTCGGGGTCGAAGAACGCACCGCGCTGGCCGACCAGCTCGTCGATTGCCTGCTCGACCGTCCACGCCGCCTTGTAGGGGCGCTCGTGGGTCAAGGCGTCGAACACGTCGCACACGGCCACCACCCGGCCCGCAAGTGGGATGTCCTCGCCGCGCAGCCCGGCAGGGTACCCCTCGCCGTTCCAGCGCTCGTGGTGGGTCTCGGCGATCACCCGGGCCATTTGCAGCACCTCGGAGCTGGTGTCGCCGATGATCGTGGCGCCGATGGTGGGGTGCTGGCGGATGATCTCGAACTCGTCGGGGGTGAGCTTGCCCGGCTTGAGCAGCACGGCGTCGGGGATCCCGATCTTGCCCAGGTCGTGCAGGGGAGCGGCCTGGCGCACGACGGCGGCCTCCTCGGACGGGGCCCCGGCTGCCAGGGTGAGCATCCAGGCCGAGGTGCCCACCCGCATGGTGTGCTCGTTGGTCTCGTCGTCGCGGAACTCGCTCACCAGGTACAGCCGTCCCAGGGTCTCGAGGTGGATGCGCTCCAGCTCCGCCGTCCGGCGGCGCACCTCGGCGTCGAGGTCCCGGCGCTCGGCCTGCAGCCGCAGGTGGAGGCGGCGGGTCTCGAGGTAGTTGAGGACCCGCAGCCCGACCTCGGTCGTGTCCAGCGGCTTCACCAGGAAGTCGGTCGCTCCTGATGCCAACGCGTCGATGCGGGCCTTGGACGTGGCGTCCGCGGACAGGACGAGCACCGGCAGGTACTCCTCCGGACCGCGCAGCTCGGCGATGAGCGAGAGGACCTCCAGGCCGTCGAGGTGGGGCATGTGCAGGTCCAGCAGGACGATGTCGGGTTGCTGCTCGACGAAGGTGGTGCGGAAGTCGCGCGGGTCGGTGATCGATCGGATCCGGCTGAAACCGTTGCGCGCCAGGATGGACTCGATGAGCGCGACGTTGGCCGGCTCGTCGTCGACGACCAGCACCTCGGCCCCCCGCAGCAACCCCTCGTCCAGGTTCATCGGACGCGCTCTTCGATCTCGCGGTCGATCAGGCGCAGCAGCGCCTCCACGTCGATCGGTTTCGTCAGATATCCCTGCACCCCGAGCCCCAGCAGTCGGCGGATGCGGCTTGGCGTGGCGTCCGCACTCACGACGACGACCGTGGTGTCGGCCAGAGCGGGCTCGGTCTTGAGCCGGTAGAGGAGCTCCTCGCCGGGCAGGTCGGGCAGGTGGAGGTCGAGCAGCACGAGATGGGGACGGACTTGGCGGGCGAGCTCGAGGCCCAGACGGGCCTGGCCGGCGGTCACCAGGTGGACCTCGGGTCGCCGGGCCAGCACCTGCTCCACGAGGTTGGCGTTGGAGGGGTTGTCCTCGACGTGGAGGACGACCAGTTCGGGGCCGGCGGTGCGCACCGGTACGCCTGTGCCGCCCCTGGTCCCAGCCTCATCCGGTTCCCTGGCACGTTCCGACGCCCCGTCACCACCCGATTGCCCGCCACCTGGCGAGGGCCTGTCACCATCCGACGATCCGCCACCACGCCATGCCGTGCGAGCGCCCGGTGGCTCCTCACCACCTGGGTCCCTGGCGGCCACAGGACGGGGACGGGGCGACCGAGCGCCGTTGGTGGTGCCAGGGGTGGCCAGGGGCTGGTCGAGCGGATCCGGGCGCCTCTCGCCGCCTGCGCCGGGAGCATCGGGCGCGGCCGCGAGCAGCTCGATCCAGAAGGTCGATCCCCGGCCCGGTGCGGAGTCGACGCCGATGGACCCGCCCATCAGCTCGACCAGGTGCTTCGACAGCGCGAGGCCCACGCCGGTGCCTTCGACGCCGGAGCGCTCGGCACCGAGGCGGGAGAAGGGTACGAACAGCTGGTCGAGCTTGTCGCCGGGGATGCCCGAGCCGGTGTCGGCGACCTCGAACCGGACGCGGTCGCCATCGATCCGGGCCACCATCGTCACCGATCCGCCGCGCTCGTTGTACTTCACCGCGTTGGACCCGAGGTTCAGCAGCACCTGCAGGAGGCGTTGGCGGTCGGCGTGCACGGCGGTGCACGAGGTGGTGCGCTGCACGTGCAGGTGGATGCCGGCCTCGTCGGCCACGGGCGCGAGCAGCGAGGCCACCTCGTCGAGGACGTCGTCCACGGGCACGGGGCGGGGGGAGACCACCAGGTGGCCGGTCTCGATGCGGGAGATGTCGAGCACCTCGTTGATGAGCGCAAGCAGGTGCTGCCCGGCCCGCTCGATCTGTCCCACCGCCGACGCCTGCTCCTCGGTCAGCTCGTCGAGGCCGAGGAGCTGGGCGAAGCCCAGGATCGCATTCAGGGGGGTGCGCAGTTCGTGGCTCATGCGCGACAGGAATTCGCTCTTGGCCCGGTTGGAGCGCTCGGCGGCGGCCGTCGCCTGGCGGAGGGACTCCTCCAGTCGGATGTGCTCGGTCACGTCGCGCGAGATGGTGATCGCCCCGACGACCCGGCCGTCGCCGCCGACCACCGGGCGGGCCCGCGTCTCGTACACCCGCTCGTTGCCAGCAGCGTCGCGGCCCGCGGTCAGCACGGGTTCGGTCGCCGCCTCACCTGCGAGGCAGCGCCCGAGCATCCGCTCGATGGCGGCCCGCTGCTCGGTGCCGATGCCCCCGGCGCGGTAGGCGGCCTCGACGAGCTCCGGCGACGAGGCGTCGGCGGGCACGGCGTCGCCCACGGCATCGGCCAGGCTGCGACTGGCCAGCACCACGCGCCCTTCCCCGTCGCGCACGGCGATGGTGTCGGGGGAGGCGTCGAGGATCGACTGCAGCAAGGCGTTGCGCTCCTCGGCCTGGCGCTCGGCGCGCCGGCGCTCGGTCACGTCGAGCAGGTACGCGGCGAAACGGACGGCGTGGCCGGTGTCGTCGGCGTCGACCACGAAGGTGGCCTCGAGCTGGCGGGCGCCGGAGCCGTCGCCGGGGTCGAAACGGACCACCAGCTCGAGGCGGTCGCCGTCTGCGTGGAGCTGGCCCCGCACCCACTGCCGTACCTGTCCCACGCTGGAGGGGTCGCATCGCGATGCGATCGCCTCCGGGTCGCCCAGGAGCTCCATCGCCTGCACGCCGAGCACCCGTGCGGCGTTGGGACTGGCATAGGTCACCCGCCGGGCGCCGACGTCGTAGCGGACGAGGACGACGGGACTGCGCGCCAGGAGCTCCTCGAGCTCGCGTCGCGCCGCGTCGCGCTCGGCCGCGCGCCGCTCGAGCAGCACCCGGGCATCGGCCAGTTTCCCCGCCACGCGGTCCAGCTCGTCGCCGCCGCTGCCCAGGTGCGCACGGCGCGTCCCCTGGTGCTCCGGTGCCGGAGTCCCGGGTGCGCGATGGCCGGCGCCGTCCGAGCCGCCACGGTCGGAGCCGCCGCGGTCGAGGCGGGCGGATCGGCCCGCCGTCAGCTCGTCGGTCAGGCGCCCGAGGGCGTCGAGGCGGTGGACGAGGCGGGTCGTGAACAGCAGCGACAGCACCACGCCGCCCACCACCACGGCAGCCGTGAACGCTGCGGCGAGGACGACCAGGGCGCGGGTGGCGGCACCGGCGGCATGGTCCCGGGCGAACCACATGGTGATGCCCAGTTGTCCCAGCACGACGAGGGCGGGGAGGGCGACGGCGACCAGCCCCTGGGCGCGCAGGGTCGGCCGCCGACCACCCGGTGGCGAGCCCGACGCGTCCGACGTGGCGGTGGTGCCGATGGGACCGCTCCCTCACCCTGGCGCCAGGCGGCCCGATCGCCCGGCGAGCGCTCCAAGAGGTGTCGGCGCGTCGGCGTCAGGTGTTGAGTGCGTCGGCCACGGAACGTGGCCGACCGGCCCGGTGCGAGGGGGGGCGGTTCAGGAGGCCCGGCGGCGGGCGGCCAGCCAGGCCTTGCGCAGCTTGCGGCGCTCCTCCTCGGAGGTGCCACCCCAGATGCCCGACTCCTGGTTGGTGGCCAGGGCGAACTCCAGGCAGGGCTCGATGGACGGGCACGAACGGCAGACGCGCTTGGCGGCCTCGATCTGCTCGATGGCCGGGCCGGTCGTGCCGATCGGGAAGAAGAGGTCGGGCTCGGTGTTCCGGCAGGCCGCCAGCTTCCGCCAGTCGTCGGCGTCCCACTCGACGGTCCGGTTCCACATCAGAGCCACGGTTGTTCCACCTCCGAGGAGCCCAATGCGCGACCGCCCCCACGCTTTGTGATCTCATTCACATGACTGGCCACAAGCGTTGGCCGTCGGCATGGACGCGGTACCACGTGAATGTACTCCCAAGCGCTCACCACTGCAAGCGTTCCCGCCGGCCCCGCTGGCGCTGCCAGGATGGGCCAGGATGGGCACGATGCTGGTGCTGGCCCATCGCGGTGGGAGCGGCCCCTGGCCCGAGAACAGCCTCGAGGCGTTCGCCGGGGCCGCCCGTGCCGGCGCGGACGGCGTCGAACTGGACGTGCGGCGCACGGCCGACGGCGCCCTGGCCGTCGCCCACGACCCCACGCTGGCAGGCGTGGGGGCGCTGGCCGGCCTCCGCCGTGACGAGCTCCCGCCGGGGGTGCCGGTGCTCGAGGCTGCCCTGGCGGCCTGCGCCGGCCTGGTCGTGCGGATCGAGGTGAAGAACGACCCGGCGCAGCCCGGGGCCGACGAGCCTGCCGCCGCCGCCGTGGTGGAGGTGCTGGCCCGGACGCCCCCGGCGCCGGCCGGGCCAGAGCGCGTGGTGGTGTCGTCGTTCTGGCCCGGCACCCTCGAGGCGGTGGCCAGGCACGCCCGTCGGGCGCAGGTGGGGCTGGGCACGGCGTTGCTCGTCCACCCGGCCCTCGATGCCGGTTCGAGCCTGGCGCAGGCGGTCGAGCTGGGCTGCTGCGCCGTGGACGTGCCCCACCCCCAGGTCACCGGCGAGCTGGTGGCCGCGGCCCGGGCCCGGGGCCTGGCCGTGGTGGCCTGGACCGTCGACGATCCCGACGACCTGCGGCGGGTGGCAGCGGCCGGTGCCGACGGCGTCATCACCGACGACGTGCGCAGCGCACTCGAGGTGCTCGGCGCGCTGGGGGCGCGTCCGGCGGGCGCCGGGCCGGCGCCGCGACCGGCGGATTGGTCACCCACCCCCTGGTTCGGGAAGAATCGGGCCCCATGAACGTCGTCGTCTGTGTCAAGCAGATCCCCGATCCCGCCGCCCCCCAGGCGCTCGATCCCGACACGAAGACGCTCGTGCGCGAGGGCAAGCTCATCCTCGACGACTCCGACTCCTACGGGGTGGAGATGGGGCTGCAGTTGGCCGAGCAGGCCGGCGGCGGCGAGGTGACGCTGGTGTCGATGGCGCCCCACGGCGAGACGTCGGGCCTGCGCACGGCCCTGGCCATGGGAGCGGCCCGCGCCATCCTGGTGAGCGACGAGGCGCTCAAGGGGTCCGACGCCCTGTCGACGGCCAAGGTCCTGGCCAAGGCGATCGAGCGGGCCAACCCCGACCTGGTGCTGGCCGCCACCGAGGCCACCGACGGGTACACCGGCACCACGCCGGTGCAGGTGGCCGAGCTGCTCGGCATGCCTTCGATCACCTTCGCCAAGAAGGTGTCGGTCGCCGACGGCACGGTGCACGTCGAGCGCCAGACCGAGGCCGGCTACGACGAGGTGGAGGCCCCGCTGCCCGCCGTCGTGACGGTCACCGCCGGTGTCGTCGAGCCCCGCTACCCCTCCTTCAAGGGGATCATGGCGGCCAAGTCCAAGCCCATCGACCAGCTGACGGTGGCCGATCTCGGGCTCGATGCCAGCCAGGTGGGCTTCGCCGGTGCCCGCCAGCAGGTCGTCGACGTGGCCGCCGCCGAGGAGCGCAAGGCGGGCGAGATCGTCCCCGACGAGGGCGACGGCGCCCAGCGCATCGTCGCCTTCCTCGAGCAGCTCAAGCTGATCTGAGTTCCCGGCGCCTCGCCGGGACGGGGCGCCTGCCGTCTTCCACGAAGCCAGGAGCACACGAATGTCGATCGACAAGGTCTGGGTACTTGCCGAGTCCGCCGGCGGCGCACCCATCAGCACCACGCTCGAGCTGCTGACCGAGGCCCGCAGCCTCGGGGGCACGGTCGAAGCGGTGACGTGGGGCGCGGACGGGGCCGCCACGGCGCCGGTCCTCGGCGAGTACGGCGCGGTGACGGTGTACGACGTGGGCGACCTGGGCAACGCCCTGCCCGGCGCCCCGGTGGCCGGCGCCATCGCCGAGCTGATCCGCTCGGGCAACCGGCCCGACGTGATCCTGGTGCCCACCACCTACGACGGTCGCGACATCGCGGGTCGTCTGTCCGCCAAGCTCGACCTGCCCGTCATCACCAACGTCGTCGGCCTGACGGTCGAGGGCGACGAGGTGCGGTCGCAGCACGCCATCTTCGGTGGCGCCCAGGTGGCCACCGCCCGGTTCACCGGCGACCGCCCGTGGATCTTCGTGGTGCGGGCCAAGTCCTTCGCGGCCGAGCCCGCCGGCGGCGGGGCACCCCAGGTGACCCAGATCCCCGTGCCGGACCTGGGTGCGACCAACACCGCCACCGTCCTGGCGCGCCACGTCGAAGAGCGCGAGGGCCCCAAGCTCGACGAGGCCGAGGTCGTGGTCTCCGGCGGACGGGGGCTGGGGTCGGCCGAGCACTACGCGCTCATCGAGGAGCTGGCCAAGCTGCTCAACGGCGCGGCCGGTGCCAGCCGGGCCATCGTGGACGCGGGATGGGTTCCCTACTCGCACCAGGTGGGCCAGACCGGCAAGACCGTCAAGCCCACCGTGTACATCGCGTGCGGCATCTCGGGCGCGACCCAGCACCTGGTGGGTATGAAGGGTGCCAAGAACATCATCGCCATCAACAAGGACCAGGACGCCCCCATCTTCTCGGTGGCCGACCTCGGCATCGTGGGCGATGTCCACAAGGTGCTGCCGGCGCTGATCGAGGCGATCAAGGCGCGTAGCTGACCCGGCGCTCCGGGGCGCGAGCGCACCGGAGCCGGGGCCACCAGGCGAGCCGGGAGCGTCGACCCACCGCCCATGCTGTTCCCGACGACCGACTTCGCCATCTTCTTCGCCGTGGTGTTCACGGCGAACTGGCTGCTCAATCCCTACCCTCGACTGTGGAAGCTGGCCATGCTCGTGGCCAGCTACGTCTTCTACAGCTGGTGGGACTGGCGCTTCGTCTTCCTGCTGGGGGCGGTGACCGTGCTGGCCCACCTGGGCGGGGTCGCCGTGCACCGCACGGTGGGGGAGCGGGCCCGGCGCGGTGCGCTCGTGGTGTTCCTTGCCGGCCTGCTCGGCCTGCTCGGGTGGTTCAAGTACTACGGGTTCGCCGCCGTGAACCTCGACAACTTCTTCCACCACCTCGGCCTCGGGCACCCCGTGCCCCTGCGCCAGGTGACGCTGCCGGTGGGGATCTCCTTCTTCACCTTCATGGCCGTCAGCTACGTGGTCGACGTCTACCGGCGCCAGCTCGAGCCCGCCCGGCCCGTCGACCTGGCGGTGTACCTGTCGTTCTTCCCCCACCTGGTGGCGGGCCCCATCGTGCGCGGCGGGGAGCTGCTCCCCCAGATCCGCCGCCGGCGCGACCCGGCGACGATCGATGTCTCGCGGGCGGTGTGGCTGGTGGCCGCCGGGCTCTTCAAGAAGATGGTGATCTCCTCGTACCTGGCGCAGAACATCGTGGACCCGGTGTTCGGCCAGCCGCACCGGCACAGCGCGCTCGAGATCCTCTTCGCCGTCTACGGCTACGCCGTGCAGATCTACGCCGACTTCTCCGGCTACACCGACATCGCCATCGGCGTGGCCTTGTTGCTCGGGTTCCGGTTCCCGGCGAACTTCGACGCGCCGTACACCGCCCGTTCGCTGCAGGACTTCTGGCGGCGGTGGCACATGACCCTGTCGCGGTGGCTGCGCGACTACCTCTACATCCCGCTGGGCGGCAACCACGGGACCGAGCCGGTCGTGGCCCGCAACATCATGCTCACCATGGTGCTCGGCGGCCTCTGGCACGGGGCGGCATGGACGTTCGTGGCGTGGGGCGCGCTGCACGGCGTCGGCCAGGTGGTGGGGCGGTGGCGGCGCAACCGCCGGGCGGCCCGTGGCCTCGAGCTGCTGCCCTCGGGGCGGCTGCGTGTGCTGGGCCAGCGCCTGGCCACGTTCCACCTCGTGTGCCTGGCGTGGGTCTTCTTCCGCGCCGACTCGTTCTCCACGGCGGCCACCTTGCTCTGGCGCCTGTGCACGGCGTGGGGCGCGGCGCCGTTGGTGACGCCGGTGGTGGTGCTCGCCATCGTCTTCGGCATCGCCACCCAGTACGTGCCGGCCGACGTCGTGGTCCGGGTCCAGGCGGCCTTCGCGCGTCAACGCCTGGTGTTCCAGGGCGTCATACTGGGGGTGGCGCTGCTGGGTATCACCACCATGAGCCCGCCCGGCGTCCAGCCGTTCATCTACTACCGGTTCTAGGAAGATCGCCGCGTGCGGCGCGCTTGCACCGGGTCGCCGCCCGGTGAGGGCTCCCCGGCGCGGACCGCAGCGATGACCCACTCACGTACGGACACTGCCGCCGGCCAGGGCGCGCCCGGGCGGGCGCCACGGGCGAACGCGCCGTCTGCCGCCGGCGGGGGGCAGGTCCGTCGCGAGCGCATCCGGACGCCACCGTCGAGCATCCCAGCCGGCGTGCCGCCCACCACGCACCGGCCGGGCACGGCACGGCGCCCCGCTCCTCGCACCCTGCCATCGGGCACGGCACGTGGCACGGCGGGCGAGCCGCCCCCCACGCCTCCCGATGGGACGGCCGAGGACGCGCCGATGAGCTCAGGTGCCCGCCAGCAGCCACCGAGCGGGCGGCCGCCGGACCGGCGGCACCTGAGCTGGCGCCAGGCCCTGGTGGTTGGGCTCACCTGCTTCGTCCTGTGGACCGTCCTGGACGCGCCGTCGCTGCTGCGCTCGGCCGAGGCCTCACCGGTCGGTGCGCGCCGGACGGCGGCCATCGAGGTGCTGCGGCCCATCGCCGCCCTGTCGCGAGGCCTCGGGCTCTCGTGGGTCGTGCACGTCGCCGACGACGCCCTGGGTCGCCGGCCGGGCGACAGCGTGGTCAACGTGGCCGGCCCGCCACGACGCCGCGCCACACCCGCCACGGCCCTGCAGGCGCCGGCCCCGGCGACTGCGCCGCCCGTCACCGCACCCGACGGCCTGCCGCCGCTGCCCGCGCCCACGACCGCCAACCCCCTGCGGGTGCTGGTGGTGGGCGACTCGATCGGGATCGACCTGGGCGACGCCCTCGTGAACGACCTGGCGCGCACCGGGGTGGTCGACGCCGTCCTCGACGGCCACATCGACACCGGGCTGACCCGGCCCGACTACTTCGACTGGCAGTCGGAGCTCGGCGACGACCTGGCCCGCGACGTCCCCCAGGTCGTGGTGGTGCTCCTCGGTGCCAACGATCCACAGGACTTCGTGGTCGGCGGCCACGACATCCCCTACGGCAGCCCGGCCTGGCTGGCCGAGTACGGCCAGCGCGTGGCGCAGTTCATGCAGCGGGCGACCGCCACGGGGGCACGGGTGCTGTGGATCGGCCTGCCACCCATGGCCGATCCGGGACGCAATGCCGCCATGCAGCAGCTCAACGCCATCTACCAGGCCCAGGCTGCCGGTCACCCGGGGGTGACCTTCTTCCCGTCGTGGCCGGTGCTCTCGGACCCCCAGGGCGGCTTCGCCGCCTACCTGCCGGACGCCTCGGGATCGGAGGTCCAGGTCCGCACGGGTGACGGCACCCATCTCACCCCGGCCGGTGCCGACCGGCTGGCGGTGGCCGTGATCGGCGCCATGGACCGTGCCTGGGGCCTGAGCCTCCAGCAGTGACGCACTCCCCGCCCCCGCAGCAGCCCGCGGCGCGGGCCACGTCAGTGGCCCTCCGCGCCGTGTGGATCCTGCGCCACGCCAAAGCCGCCCCGGCGCCGCCGGGCGGGGCCGATCACGACCGCCCGTTGGCACCTGCCGGCGAGCGCCAGGCGGCCCGGATGGCGGGGCGCATCCAGGAGCTGGCGGCGGCGGCCGCCGTGCCCCCACCGGCCACCGTGCTCTGCTCCAGCGCGCTCCGGGCACGGGCGACGGCTGCCGCCGTGGCGGACGCGCTGGGTCTTGCCGTGGTGGTCGAGCCCGCCTTCTACCGGGCCGGCGTGGAGGAGATCGTGGATCGCCTGCGCTGGTGCGAGGACGCGGTGGCCTCCGTCATGGTGGTGGGGCACAACCCGGCGCTGCTCGAGCTCGTGGCGGCACTGGCCCCCGACGGCGACCGCGCGCTCGGCGGGCGGCTGCCCCCTGGAGGCCTGGCCGTCGTGGCTGCGGCGCTGGCGCGCTGGGCCAACCTGGCACCGGGCACGGGCCGGCTGGCCGCCAGCGCGTTCCCCGACACCTGAGGCCGCCGGGCACCGCCGGCGGGGCCCTCACACGAGCGGCCAGGGGTAGTGGTGGCGGTGGGGATCGGGATGGGGGAGGCGTCCCGTGCGGGCCAGGGCCGTCGCCCGGTCGCACAGGGCGGCCACCTCCTCGGGGTCGAGCAGCTCGGCCAGCATCGGCGGCGGTTCGGCCGCCACCCGCCGCAGATCGGCCACCACCTGCTCGGGGAGCGGCTCGCCCGCGAAGTCCCACACCACCGTGCGCAGCTTGGGCAGCCGATGGAAGCTCAGGCCGTTGTCGATGGCCCAGATGGTGCCGGCCTCGTCCAGCAGGCAGTGTCCGCTCTTGCGGTCCGCGTTGTTGGCGACCACGTCGAAGGTGGCGATCAGCTGCAGGCGCTCGTGGTGGGCGGGCTCCTCCACCAGCGTGAAGTAGTGCTGGGAGAAGTCCGCTGCCACGAAGCGCTGGAGCGATCCCGGGCCGAAGGGCGCGTCGTGGCGCAGCACCGTCTCGGGGACCAGCCTCCAGCCCAAGGCCTCGGACAGCTGGTAGGCGGCGACCTCGCGCCGGCCCAGGCCCTCGGGGAAGTCCCACAGCGGACGCTCGCCGCGTACCGGCTTGTACACGGCGGCCAGTTCGGTGTCCTGGAACCGGCAGGTGACGAGGAAGGTGCCGTTGGAGCTCCACGGCAGGCGGCCGACGACCTCGAGCTCGCCGGCGGCCAGCACCCTCAGGTGATCGGGGGCCGGTGCCCGTTGGTGCGGGGGCATTCGTGTCCTCGGGGGTCGATCGGGCCGCCGCACAGCGGGCAGGGCGGCCGACCGGCCGCCACCAGGCCGGTGGCCCGGATGGCGAAGGCGGCCGCCTGCTCCCGGGTGACCGTGAAGCGTGCCATGTCGCCCTCCTCGTCGTCGGGGACGAGCTCCTCGGCCACCAGCACGATCCGGTCGGCTGCCTCGTCGTAGGTGACGCCCAGGGTGCCCACCACCCAGTGGGGGTCGGTGGGTTCCTCGAGCTCGAGGTCCTCGGGCAGCGAGCCGGGCCGCTCGAGATCCGACAGCAGCCGCCCCAGGTACTCCGCCAGCACGGCGACCTGCTGCTTCTCGAGCTTGAGGGTCAGGACGTCACTGCCGCTGCGGCACTGCACCAGGAAGGTGCGCCGGCCGACGGGGCCCTCGGCCCCCACCGTGAACCGGTCGAGGTCGCCCAGGTCGAGCTCGTTGCTCACGAAAGTGCCAGCTCCCCCAGGGAGGCGGTGGCGTTGACGCACAGCACGTGGGCCGCGCCATTGCCCCGAACCAGTGCGGTGACCGAACCGGGTGAGACGACCAGCCGCTGGAACAGGTCGAGCGGGACCCCCGCGGTGGCCGCCACGGCCGCCTTGATCGGATCTGCGTGGGACACCGCCACGAACGCCGCCCCGGCGTGGCGTTCGGCCAGCCGGTCCAAGGCGGCGGTGACCCGCAGCTGCATCTCGGCGAAGGACTCCCCGCCCGGGAAGCGGAACGCGGCCGGGCCGTGCTGGACCTGCTGCCACTCGCGCCGCCGGCGCAACCGGCCCAGGGCGGCGCCGGTCCACGAGCCGAAGTCGCACTCGAGCAGGCCGCGCTCGATGCGCACCCGCAGGCCCAGGCGCCGGGCGATGGGGCGTGCCGTCTCCACCGCGCGCTCGAGGGGCGAGGCGTAGACGGCGACAGGTGGCCGGCGCAGGGTGCCGATGCGCTGCGCCGCCTGCTCCGCCTGGGCCAGTCCCTCCTCGGACAGGTGCAACCCAGGGGCACGCCCGGGCAGGACGTTGCCGGTGGTCGGCGTCCGCCCGTGGCGGACCAGCAGCGCCAGCGCAGGCGCAGGTCGGCGGGAAGGCACGTCGAGCCATCGTACGCTGTCGCCGATGCGCAGCCCTTCGCGCCGACGCCAGCTCGCCGCCCTGTGCGACGAGGTCGTGGCGTGCCGGCGCTGTCCCCGGCTGGTGGCCTGGCGCGAGTCCGTGGCCGAGCATCCCCGCGCCGCGTTCGCCGGTCAGCGCTACTGGGCCCGCCCGGTGCCCGGCTTCGGGGACCCCGACGCCCGGGTGCTGCTGGTGGGGCTGGCACCCGCCGCGCACGGCGGCAACCGCACCGGCCGCATCTTCACCGGCGACCGCTCGGGGGACTGGCTGTTCGCCGCACTGTGGCGGATGGGGTTCGCCAACCAGCCCACCAGTGTCGCCCGCGACGACGGGCTCCGGCTCACCGGTGCCTACGTCACCGCGGCCGTGCGCTGCGCGCCGCCCGCCAATCGTCCGACGGTGACCGAGCGCGACGCCTGCCGGCCGTTCCTCGAACGCGAGGTGTCCCTCCTGGGCGACGTGCGGGTGGTGGTGGCCCTCGGCCAGTTCGCCTACCACGTCGTGGCGGCGGTGCTGGGCGTGCGCCCGCGCCCGCGCTTCGGCCATGGCGTGGAGGCGGCGGCGCCCGGTGGCCAGGTCGTCCTGTGCTCGTTCCACCCCTCCCAGCAGAACACCTTCACCGGCCGGCTGACCGAGGCCATGCTCGACGACGTGCTGGCACGCGCCCGGCAGCGCGCCGGGCTGGCGCCACCCAGACCGCGGCGCCTGCCCGCTGCCGTCGCCCCGCGCCACGGTGAGACGGCAGGTGCCCGCGGGTCGGTGCCTCGGGACGGGCGTGCCGGTCGGTCGGGACCCAGGACCTGAGGGGCCTGCTCCGCCAGGGCGCCGGTCGCCGGACATCGAGGTCACCCGGCGCGCACGCACCGGTTCCCGTGGGATCCCCTTCGTGCGACGGACCGCCTCCGTGCGGCGCATCCCCACCGGGAGCGATGTCCGAGACGTCGCCCTCGAAGCGGGCTCAGCGTGCTGGCAATGCGGTGCCGCCGTCCTCGGCGTCGGTCGCACCCGCCGGCGATGCGGTGCCGCCGTCCTGGCCGTGGGAGCCTGCCGGCGATGCGGCGCCGCCGTCCTGGCCGTGGGAGCCTGCCGGCGCTTCCGCCTGGCCGTAGTCGCCGAAGGGCCGGTCCCGCTCGGCCAGCGAGTCCGACAGCCTCCCCGCCACCATGCGGCGCAGGAATTCCTTGGAGCTGCGCTGGTGCAGGCCCAGTGCCACCAGCTCGGACCCATAGCGCACGGCGGTCCGGATGCCCATGATCTCCATGGCGCGGTGCACGGTGCGCTTGTTGAGCTGCTGCAGGTCCGGGGGGATGGCGGCGACCCGGCGGGCGACCTCGAGCACGGTGGTCTCGAGCTCGGCAGCGGGCACGGCACGATTGGCCCAGCCCAACCGAGCGGCCTCGGTGCCGGACATGGCGTCGCCGGTGAGCATCTGCTCCATGGCTGCCCGCATCCCCATGAGCCACGGGTGGAATTGCATGTCGGGCGTGCTCATGGACCGGATGGCCGGGTACCCGATGGTGGCATCCTCGGCCACGTACACCAGGTCGCAGGCGGTGGCCAGCTCGCTGCCGCCGGCCAGGCAGTAGCCGTGCACCTGGGCGATGACCGGCGTCGCGAGGTCCCAGATCTCGAACCAGCCCTGCACGACGTGGCGGGGCCAGTACCCGTCGCCGCCGCTCGTGTACCACGGGGGCGCAGCTGTGGGGTCAGGGCGCAGGTCGTAGCCGGCGGAGAAGCACGGACCCCCGCCGCGCACGATCATCACGTGCGTGGCGGGATCGGCGTCACCCTCGCGCAGGGCCGCGAACAGGGCGCGTCGCAGTGCGTGGTCCAGCGCATTGCGCTTGTCCGGGCGGTTCAGCGTCAACCGGCGGACGTGGGGCGCTGGCTCGTCCACGAGCACGAGCGACTGGTCGGGCATCGCAGGTCCCCCTCCCTCGGTGCCGATCACCGTAGCGGGCCGCACCGCGCCGCTCCCGAGCGCCCCTGGCGCCCAGCCGGAGGTGCCGCCGGCAGGCGATGGCGTCAGCCGGCGGCGACGGGGATGCGCCTGGGCCCGGGCTCGGCGAACTCGGGCCAGCGCCGGCGGCTGGCGCGCGCCAGCTTGTGCAACAGCGCGACCGCACCGGGGTCGTCGTCGCCCGGACGCGTCTCGATGGCGCCGTCGGCCCGCATGCGATCGATGATCTCGCGGCCCTGGTCGGTGCGGACGATGGCGAGGGTCCAGTCGTCGAAGGCGCCGATCCCGCCGGTGGAGATGTCGGCGTGCTGCGCGGCGAAGTCGGGGCACGCCTTGCAGCCTTCGCGCGTCCAGGCGTGGCCCTCCTTGAGCGGTACCTCGTGGTAGCCGCCGTCGCGGGTCCAGATCTGGAAGACGCCCTTGATGTTGATCTTGGCGATGTCCGCCCGCCGGATCCCGTGCTTCGCCTCGAAGAGCTCCTCGAAGATGGTGTCGTCGAAGGTCTTGGAGCACAGCAGCCCGATGGACAGGGTCAGCCGCCGGGCAACCTTGCCCGCCTTGCGGGCGGCCATCACCGCCGGCACCGAGGCCTGGCAGCTCATGCCCACGAGCGCGAGTCGCTCGGCCCCTGCGCCGACAGCAGCCGGGTACGCCAACGTGTTGGCGCTGTAGGTGTAGCGCGAGCCGGCAGTCGCCAGGACGTCCTGGCGGGTGCGGGCCACGAAGGGCACGGCCTTCCACGACGTGCCGTCCCCTTCGAGGGCGGACACCAAGGCGGCGTCGATGACGTCGTGCTCGAGCGCCCACACCACGATGGCGGAGACGAGCCCGCCGTCCTGGCCCCGCGCCTGGAGCTCGGGATCCGTGGCACGCGCCAGCACGATGTCGCCGGTGATGCCGGCCACCTCCTCGTCGCTGCGGGTGCGGCCGAAGAGGAACGTGTCGACCTCCGGCTCCCACGTGCGGAACCGGGGGCAGGCCCGCGTGCACATGGTGCACCCGCGCGCACCGTGGGTGCAGTCGGTGGGGCCGCCGTCCTCGTCCACCTTCCACGGCCGGTAGACGCCGTCCTCGTCGTTGTACCGCAGCACGTCGTGCGGGCAGGCGATGACGCAGCCGGCGCACCCGGTGCACAGCCCTGAGGTGACGACCTCGGTGAACAGCTGGGCCCAGTGCGGCTTCTCCGGCGGCATGCGCCCACAGTAGCGTCGGGTCCGTGCCGGAGCTGGCCGAGGTGGAGGCGTACCGCCGGCTGGCCGGCGGTGCGCTCGGCCGCCCCATCCGGCAGGTGGCGATCCCCGACCCCCGCTACGTGCGCGGCCCGGCCGGGCCCCGCGCCGTGGCGGGGGTCTTGCGCGGTGCGTCCTTCCGCCGGGTGTGGCGCCACGGGAAGCTCCTGGTGCTCGAGGTCGACGCGCCCGGCGACGCGCCCGGCCACCACCACCGCCTGGGGCTGCGCTTCGGCATGACGGGGCGCCTGCTCCTCGACGGGCAGGCCGCCGTGGACCAGCTGCTGTACGCCAGCAACCGCCAGGAGCGGCGGTGGGACCGCTTCACCGTGCGGTTCACCGACGGGGGCACGCTGGTGGTGCACGACCCGCGGCTGCTCGGCGGGGTGGTGCTCGACCCCGACGAGTCCACGCTGGGCCCCGATGCGCTGTCGGTCACCGTCGCCGAACTGGCCGCGGCGTTGGCGGGCAGCCCGGTGGCCCTCAAGAGCCGGCTGCTGGACCAGCGCCGGGTGGCGGGGATCGGCAACCTTGCGGCCGACGAGATCCTGTGGCGGGCCGGGTTGGCGCCGCAGCGGGCGTCGGGCTCCCTCCACCGGCGCGAGGTGAGCCGGCTCCAGCGTGACGTGGTGGGGACCATGGCGCTGCTCGTCGAGCGGGGCGGGTCGCACACCGGTGACCTCGTGCCCCACCGGCTCCCGGGTGGACGGTGCCCCCGGGACGGCACGGCGCTCGTCCGCAGCATCGTCGGCGGCCGGACCACCTGGTGGTGTCCACGCCACCAGCGGTGACACCGCGAGCGGGCGGACCCGGGAGGACCACGCGCGACGGATCAACCCCCGGCGGTGAGCCCCGGCGGCAACCCCCGGCGGTGAGCCCCGGCGGTGAGCGGTCTCAGCCTCCCAGCTCTGCCAGCACTTTGGCGGCGTGCCCGTCGGCTCGCACGTTGTACCAGGCCCGCTCGACGGTGCCGTCGGGCCCGATCAGGAAGGTCGAGCGGATCACGCCTACGGTCCGCTTGCCGTAGAGGGTCTTCTCGCCCCAGGCGCCGTACGCCGTCATGACGCGGTGGTCGGCGTCGGTGAGCAGGGGGAACCGCAGCCCGTACTTCTGGCGGAACCGCCGGTGCTTCTCGGCGCCGTCGGGCGAGATCCCCACGACGGCGACGCCCGCGTTCGAGAAGGCGCGCAGGTTGTCGTTGAACTGGCAGGCCTCCTTGGTGCACCCCGGGGTGTCGTCGGCAGGGTAGAAGTAGACCACCACGCGCTGGCCGGCGAAGTCCCCCAGGGCCACCACGTTGCCGTCCTGGTCGGGGAGCTCGAAGGCCGGGGCGCGGTCGCCGGCATCGAGTCTGGTCCCGGCATCGGGTCTGGGCATGGCCGTCCTCCTCGTCTGGTCGTCGTCCTCGTCGTCGGCTGCTCGTCGTCGGCTGCTCGTCGTCCGGTGCCGTCGGATCCTGACCGGGTGCACCTCGGCGGGATCGCCCGGGCACCGGACCAGCCGGGAGGTCGCCGTCGTGGATGGCCCACCTTGGCACACCGGCGCCTGGCCGTCGTGGCGGTCCGGCGGCCGGGACTGCAGCGGCCGGCGCTCCGCACACCGGCGCCCGACCGTGGCGGCGGTGCAGCGGCCGGGGTTCCACCGTGGACCGGTCCGCGCGAGACTGGCGGCGCGGGAGCTCGGGGTGGACCGGGCTGAGAGGGCGCCTCGCCGGCGCCGACCGCAGGACCTGAACCGGGTAATGCCGGCGGAGGGAGAGTGCCATGACCACGTCGTTCGTCAGCACGCCCAGCGTGGGCGCCGAGAGCACCAATCGCCGCAAGGTGTACGTGGAGGGCACCCATCCCGGCGTGCGGGTGCCGTTCATGGAGGTGGTCCTCGGGGAGTCGCCCGGCCCGGCGGGCCCCGTGCCCAACCCGCCCGTGCGCCTGTACGACACCTCCGGACCCGGCGCTGACCCCCGCGCTGGGCTGCCCCCGCTGCGCCGGCCCTGGATCGTGGCCCGGGGCGACGTGGAGGAGATCGAGGGGCGCCAGCCCACCGCCCGCGACGACGGCCGGGCGGTGGTGCGCGGAGCGACGGGCGTCGAGCCGTTCCCCGGTACGCGCCGCCGGCCGCTGCGGGCCCGCCACGGCTCGCCCGTCACGCAGCTGCACTACGCCCGCCAGGGGACCATCACCCCCGAGATGGAATTCGCCGCCATCCGCGAGGGCGTTGCCCCCGAGGTCGTGCGCGAGGAGCTGGCGGCGGGGCGCGCCATCCTGCCCGCCAACGTCAACCACCCCGAGTCCGAGCCCATGGTCATCGGCCGGCGCTTCCTCGTGAAGGTCAACGCCAACATCGGCAACTCGGCTGTCACGTCGTCGGTGGCCGAGGAGGTCGAGAAGCTCGTGTGGGCCACCCGCTGCGGCGCGGACACGGTCATGGACCTGTCGACCGGTCCGGCCATCCACACCACCCGCGAGTGGATCCTGCGCAACTCGCCCGTGCCCATCGGCACGGTGCCGATCTACCAGGCGCTCGAGAAGGTCGACGGGCGGGTCGAGGACCTCTCGTGGGAGGTCTATCGCGACACCGTGATCGAGCAGGCCGAGCAGGGGGTCGACTACTTCACGGTCCACGCCGGGGTCCTCCTGCGCTACGTGCCGCTCACCATCGAGCGCGTCACGGGCATCGTGAGCCGGGGTGGCTCGATCATGGCGGCGTGGTGCCTCGCCCACCACAGCGAGAACTTCCTCTACGAGCACTTCGAGGAGCTGTGCGAGATCATGGCCGCCTACGACGTGGCCTTCTCCCTGGGCGACGGGCTCCGGCCGGGCTCGGTGGCCGACGCCAACGACGAGGCCCAGCTGGCCGAGCTGCGGACCCTGGGCGAGCTCACGGAGGTCGCCTGGCGCCACGGCGTCCAGGTCATGGTCGAAGGTCCTGGCCACGTGCCGCTCGACAAGGTGGTCGAGAACGTGACGCTCCAGCAGCAGCTGTGCCACGGCGCGCCCTTCTACACCCTCGGACCCCTCACCACCGACGTCGCCCCCGGCTACGACCACATCACCTCCGCCATCGGCGCGGCGGTGATCGCCATGGCCGGGACGGCCATGCTGTGCTACGTCACGCCCAAGGAGCACCTGGGCCTGCCCGACCGCGAGGACGTGCGAGCGGGGATGATCGCCTACCGGATCGCTGCGCACGCCGCCGACGTGGCCAAGGGCCACCCCGGTGCACGTGCCTGGGACGACGCCCTGTCCAAGGCCCGCTTCGAGTTCCGCTGGGAGGACCAGTTCAACCTGTCGCTGGACCCGGCCACTGCCCGCGCCTACCACGACGAGACGCTGCCGGCGGAGCCGGCCAAGACGGCCCACTTCTGCTCGATGTGCGGGCCCAAGTTCTGCTCGATGCGCATCAGCCACGACGTGCGCGCCGCGGCACGCACCATGGACGGGACGCCCGGTGCGGACATCGACGTGGACGCCGCCATGGCGGCCAAGGCGGCGGAGTTCCGCGCCCGGGGGTCCCAGTTGTACCAGCCGGTCGATCAGACCAGGTAGACTGCCTCTTGGTGTGACGGCGAGGCCGCGCACCGGGGTCTTCCTCACCGGTCTTCCGCCGGCGCTGGCTGCGCTGGCACGTCCGCCGAGGCGGGCCCGCCCCCGGTCGACCGCTCGGCGGCGCCGGGCCACGTCTACCGGAAGCGAGTACACCCCATGTCTGCGTTCGTCGAGCCCCTCCCCGACGATCCTCGTCCCTCCCACCTGCGCGCCCACGGGCACGACGGCACTGTGGCCGAGGCGGCCCAGCCGACCTTCGAGCAGCTGGGCGTGGCCCCGGCACTGGTGGCGGTCCTGCAGGAGCAGGGCATCACCACGCCGTTCCCCGTCCAGGCCCTCACCATCCCCGACGGCATCGCCGGCCGCGACGTGTGCGGCAAGGCCAAGACCGGCTCGGGCAAGACGCTGGCGTTCGGTCTCCCGCTGTTGATGCGGGTCGGTGCGGCGGCCGCCCGCCGGCCGCGGGGCCTGGTGCTGGTCCCCACCCGCGAGCTGGCCGTGCAGGTGAGCGACGTGCTGCACCCCCTGGGTTCGGCCGTGGGGCGGCGGGTGGTGGTCGTCTACGGCGGTGCCGACATCGACCGCCAGGTCAAGCGGATCCGCAAGGGCTGCGACGTGGTGATCGCCACGCCGGGACGGCTCATCGACCTCGTCGAGCGCAAGGAGCTGTCGGTGGCCGACGTCGAGGTCGCCGTCCTCGACGAGGCCGACCGGATGGCCGACATGGGCTTCCTGCCCCAGGTGGACTGGATCCTGCGCCGGATCGAGCGGCGGCACCAGACGATGCTGTTCTCCGCCACCCTCGACGGGGACGTCCACCGGCTCGTGCGGCGGCACCTGTCGGACCCGGTGCGCCACGAGGTGGCCTCGGCCGTGGCCACGGTGGAGTCGATGGAGCACCGGTTCCTGCAGGTGCACCAGATGGACAAGGTCAAGGTTGCCGCTGCCATCTGCCGCGGTGCGCGTCGGACCATGGTGTTCGTCCGCACCAAGCGGGGCGCGGACCGGCTGGTCGAGCAGTTGCGCCGTGAGCAGGTGCACGCGGCCGCCATCCACGGCGACCTCCGGCAAAGCGCCCGCGAGAAGGCACTGCGGCAGTTCGCCACCGGCACGATGCCCGTGCTCGTCGCCACCGACGTGGCGGCCCGGGGGCTCGACATCGAGGACGTCGACGTGGTCGTCCACTACGACCCCCCCGAGGACCACAAGGCGTACCTGCACCGCTCGGGCCGCACGGCCCGTGCCGGCGGGACGGGCGTGGTGGCCACGCTCGTGCTGTGGGACCAGGTCCTCGAGGTGGAGCGCATCCAGAAGCGGCTGGGTATGCGCCAGCCCATCGTGGAGATCTTCTCCAACGACCCGCGCCTGGCCGACCTGGCCGGCTGGCATCCGCCGTCCCGAACCTGATCCCCTCTGACAGGCGCAACCCCTGGAGCACGCGGTGAGGGCACCTGCTGCCCTGCCCCCGAACGCCGGGGAGCCACCACCGGCGCCGAATATGCGGAGTATGCCGAGTATGCGGCACCGACGCGCTGGCGGATCCCGCCTGATCGACCCCTGCCGGTAGAGTCGCCGCCATGCCCGAGCAGCCCCGGCTCCTGCCCGACGACCTGTCGGGTGTCGAGCGCATCCTGGTCGTGGTCGCGCATCCCGACGACGTCGACTTCGGCGCGGGCGGGTCGGTGGCCACGTGGGTCAAGGCCGGGGTCGAGGTCACCTACTGCATCGTGACCGACGGCGACGCCGGCGGCAGCGACCGGTCGGTGACCCGCGGCGCCATGGCCGAGCTGCGCCGGCGCGAGCAGCTGGCGGCGGCCGCCGAGCTGGGCGTGTCCGACGTGCGCTTCCTCGGGTACCCCGACGGGCAGCTGGTGCCCAGCCTCGAGCTGCGACGGGACATCAGCCGCGTGGTGCGCCAGGTCCGACCCCAGCGGCTCGTGTGCCAGTCCCCGGAGCGCAACTGGGACCGCATCTACGCCAGCCACCCCGACCACCTGGCCGCAGGGGAGGCCGCCGTGTGCGCCGTGTACCCCGACGCCCGGAACCCCTTCGCCCATCCCGAGCTCCTCGAGGAGGGCCTGGAGCCGCACACCGTCCCCCAGCTGTGGCTCATGGCGGCGCCGGCCCCCAATCGGGCGGTGGACGTCACCGACGTGTTCGAGCGCAAGCTCGCCGCCTTGCGCTGCCACGTGAGCCAGCTGGGCGAGGGCGAAGGGCTCGAGGAGCTCCTGCGGTCCTGGCTCGGCCCCCTGGCCCGCGCCGCCGGCCTGCCCGCCGGCCGCCTGGCGGAGGCGTTCCGCGCAGTGGACAGCGCTTGAGACCGTGATCGGGCCATCTGCGCCAGCCGGGCAGGGGAGAGGCCCAGGGCGCTGGGCCGTCGTCCAGCATGTCGCGCACGAGGGTCCCGGGATCATCGGGCAGGTGCTCGCTGCCGCCGGTGCGCAGGTCACCGTCGTGCGTCTGGACCGGGGCGAGGCGCTCCCGCCCCTGGGCACACTCGACGGCGTCATTGCCATGGGCGGTCCCATGGGGGTCCACGACGAGCAGCAGTACCCGTGGCTGGCGACCGAGCGGCGGTGGTTGGCCGAGGCGGCCAGTGCCGGCCTGCCGGTGCTCGGCGTGTGCCTCGGGGCCCAGCAGCTTGCCGCCGCCCTCGGTGCTGCCGTGTCCAGGGGCCCCACTCCCGAGATCGGAGCCGGCACCGTGTCGTTGGCTGCGGCTGCGGCCGACGACCCGGTGCTCGGACCCGAGACGAGCCCGGTGCCCGTCGTGCACTGGCACGGCGACACCTTCGACATCCCGCGCGGCGCGCTGCGGCTCGCCTCGAGTGCTGCCTACCCGAACCAGGCCTTCCGGTGGGGCCGCGTCGTGTACGGCTTCCAGTTCCACGTCGAGGTCGATGCCGACCTGGCGCGCGCCTGGGCCGCGCACTTGCCGGCCGGCGTGGCCCTCGATCCACGCCATGTCGCCTCGGTGGCGGCAGTGGGCCACCGGGTCGTGGCCCGCTTCCTGGCGGCAACCGCACCGGCCGGGCAGGGCGCCGCCTCCTCGCACGACGGCGAGCGCCGCGGGGCGGCCGGGCCCCCGATGACGGCCGATGCCCCGATGACGGCCGATGCCCCGATGACGTCCGATGCCCCGATGACGTCCGACGATGGAGGTGTGCGATGCCCGAGGTGACAGTCGGCGGCATCCGGTTGCACTACGAGATGACCGGCGAGGGCGAGCCCGTGGTGCTGGTGTGCGGCACCGGGCAACCGGCGGTGAGCTGGCACCTGTCGCAGGTGCCCGCGCTGGTCGGCGCGGGGTATCGCGTGGTCACCTTCGACAACCGCGGCATGCCCCCCTCCGACGAGCCGCCCCCGCCCTACACCGTGGCCGACATGGTGGGCGACACGGCGGGGCTGATCGAGCAGCTCGACCTCGGCCCCTGCCGCGTGGCGGGGACGTCGCTCGGGGCGCTCATCACCCAGGAGCTGGCCCTGGCGCGCCCCGACCTGGTCCGGGCCGCCGCCATGATCGGCACGGCCGGCCGGCAGAACGCCGTGCTGCGCGCCTGGACCCAGGCGCGCGTGGAGCTGTTCGAGCGCCGGGTGCGCCTGCCGCAGCGCTTCGAGGTCGTCACCGGCGCGTTCGAGACGTTCTCGGCCGCCCGCCTGCACGACGACGCCTTCTTCGAGGGATACCTCCAGGTGATGCTGTCGATGCCGCCGTGGGACGGCGACGGCGCACGCGGCCAGTTCGAGGCCGACCGCGCCTACGACGGTCGCCTCCAGGCCCTGCGGGACGTGGCCGTGCCCTGCCTGGTCATCGCCTTCGAGCACGACATGCTCACCTCGACGGTGCTGTGCCGCGAGGTTGCCGAGGCCATCCCGGGGTGCCGCTACGTCGAGATCCCCGGCTCGGGCCATGCCGGCATCGTCGAGGCGGCTGACGCCGTCAACGGCGCGCTGGCCGAGTTCTTCGCCGGGGTCTGACCCAGCGGGACCCTGCCCGGCAACCCGACGGCCAGGCGATGGCGCGGCTGGCCTCCGCAGCGCGGCACACGATCTACCCGTCTCGCCGACGTGTCGGCCTGGGTGCGGTGGTGGGAGGTGGCGCGGGGGTGGCGGCCGACGGCGGCAGGCCCAGGACACCGGCCAGCGCCTGCAGGTCGCCGAGCAGCACGCTCGCCTCCGTTGCGGTGGTGGCACCGGCGCTCACGCCACGGGACAGCGCCGTGGCCGCCTGGCCCAGCGCGGCGCTTGCCGTGTCGAGGGATCCGGCCGCGGCGGCGGCCACCGCGGTCGCCGCTGCCGTGTCGACCTGCTGGCCGAGTGCGGCGTCGAGTTGGCCAGCGGCCTCCGCCCGGCCGACGTCGGTCACGAGCGTCCCGATGGCGCTGGCCGGGGTGGGCAGCGTGGTCGGCGGGGTGCTGGTCACCGGCGCCGGAGGTGGTCCGGCTGCGGTCGTCGACGGGCTGGAGGACCTGGGGACGAGGCGGGTCGTGGCTGCCGGCGCTCCCGCGACGGCGGCGGCGATGCCCACCGCCCCCGCCGCCACCACGGCGAGGGCTGCGGCCAGCCACCAGTGGCGGTGGCGCCGGCGGCGCAGGAGGTGCGCTGGCAGGTCCGATGCGGGCCGCAGCGGTGGCGGGGCGATCGCCGTGGCCACCGTCGCCGGCGCCGTGTCCGCCACGGCCGTCGCCTCACCGGCGGGCGCGCCTCGGTCGGTGCCCACCACGCCGCCCCTGCCGGCACCGGGAACCACCGTCCACGGCTCGCCGAAGGCGCTGGCCCGAAGGAGCTCGGCCGCGTGCGTGGCCGACGGCCGAGCACCGGGATCGTCGTCGAGCATGGCGCGAAGGAGCATGCGCCAGGGTGCGGGCAGGTCGGCGGGGACCACCACCGGAGCCGCCAGGCGCCGGGCGACGACCGCGGCCGGGCTGCCCTCGAACAGGCGCCGGCCCACCAGGCACTCCAGCAGCACCATGCCGAGCGACCACACGTCGGCGGGACGACCGACGCGGTGGTGGCGCAACTGCTCCGGTGCCATGTAGGCAGCGGTGCCCAGGGTGGTGCCGGTCGACGTCATCGCCGTCTCGTCGAGCAGCCGGGCGATGCCGAAGTCCGCCAGCCGGGCGCGCCCGTCCCCGTCGAGCAGGACGTTGCCCGGTTTGACGTCGCGGTGCACGACGCCGCGCGCGTGCACGTAGCCCAGCGCGTCGGCCAGCTGCGCGCCCAGCTGCGCCACGCGTGCGGTGGGCATGGGCCCCCGGCGGATTTCCGTCGCCAGCGTGGGCCCCTCGACCAGCTCCATCACCAGGAAGGCCCGTCCGCCGCTGGTGCCGGTGTCGAGGAGGCGGACCAGCCCGGGGTGCGCGAGCCGCGCCAGGGTCCTGGCCTCCCGCACCAGGCGGCCCACCAGCTCGGCGTCGTCCGAGCGCAGCACCTTGACGGCCACCGGCTGCTGCGTCTGTCGGTCGACGGCCCGGTAGACGTCGGCCATGCCGCCGTGCCCGATCAGCTCGGACAGCTCGTAGCGCTCGCTCAGCAGTTGCGTGACGGGGCTCATGGGGTCGACCTCGGCGTCGTGACGCGGTGCTCGACGCCCCCCGGCGCACCGGCTGCCCTGTGGGTCTCCATCTTGCTCCGCGGAAACCTCCGCATCCGCATCGCGCCACGGTGCGCGGCTGTCGCGTCACGTCCTGACACCCGGTGCCTGGTCGGCGTCGGCCGACGGCAGATGGCAACCTGGCCGCCATGGTGAAGCTGACGTGCCTGGTCCGCCGCCGTGCGGGCATGACCCCCGAGGAGTTCCACCGGTACTGGCGCGACCATCACGGTCCGCTGGTGGCGAGCACCCGCCATGGCAGCCACGTGGTGCGCTACGAGCAGCACCACCGGCCGCTCGAGGACTATCCCGCGGAGGACGACGGGGGCTACGACGGCGTGACGGTGCAGTGGTTCGCCTCGATGGAGGAGTATCGGGCGGCTGTGGCCGAGGACGACTTCGCCACGGTGTGGCACGACGTCGAACAGTTCCTCGACGTGAGCCGGCTCGCCTTCGTCCTCACCGAGGAGCCACCCGTGGTCGTCGTCGACGGCCCGTCGGCGTGAGCCACCAGGACCGCGCCCGAAGGCTCACCCCGCGGGGGCGGTGGTGCCGGTCGCCGACCCGGGCTGGTACGAGGGGGTGAGCGGCGCGCCGTCGGTTGCCGGCGGGAAGTCGTTGGCGGTGGGCGGGGGATAGGGCTCGGGGGCGTAGTCCACCGTGCCGGCGATGGCGTTCACCACCGCCTGGGCGGCGACGTCCGGATCGGCCATGGAGGTGGGCGGCAGCTCTGGCACCGAGCTGTCGACGACCCCGGCGAACGCGGTGGTGAGATCGCCGGTCACGCTCCGGCGCCATGCCGAGAGGTTGGGCACCTCGACGTCGTAGCCCTGTGCACCGAACACCGTTGCGATGAAGCGGTTGATCGACGTGTGGTCGAAGGTCCCCGCCGGGTCGAGCACGGTGCTGCCGGCGCCGGGCGGGCGGTAGGCAGGCGGGAGCGGTTCGTGCCACTGGGCGGGTGCCACGTAGGGCGAGCACACGTACCCACCCCGGCTGAAGGGGGAGACGACGAGGCACGGCACCCGGAACCCGAGGCCCACGGGTCCGTCGACGTAGCCCTGGGAGGACAGCCCGCTCACCCACTCGCCCTGGGCGGCCCACTGGGCGGCGTCGGCGGGGTCCGGCGTGGGCGGCGGCACGTGGTCGAACCACCCGCCGTTCTCGTCGTAGGTGACGATCAGCACGGTGCGCTCCCACACCGCCGGGTTGGACACGAGCGTCGCCAGCACCTGCGACACGAGGTACTCGCCGTACTCGGGCGGGGCGGCGGGGTGCTCGCAGTTGGCGGCAGGGGGCAGTATCCACGACACCTGCGGCAGCGTGCCGGCTGCGACGTCGGCCGCGAACCCGAGCGGGTACTGCTGGCCGAAGGCGTTGAGGGCGAGCGCGGGCTGCATGGGGTTGCTGGCGTCCTGGTACTGGGCGAAGTACGGCAGGACGTCGAACAGCGCCTGCCCGGTGGGATCGGCGTAGACCTTCCAGGTCACCCCGGCCTCTTCGAGGGCCTCGGGCATGGTCTTCCACGACAGCTTCCCGAACTCCTCGGGCCGGGTCTGGACCAAGGTGGTGAGCAGCGGCCCGTTGCGCTGGCCCACCCCCACGCTGTTGGACATGAGCATGAGGCGGTTGGGGTCGGTGGGGCCGAGCACCGAGCAGAAGTACCCGTCGCAGATGGTGAAGGCGTCAGCCAGCGCGTGGTAGAAGGCCAGGTCGGGCTGGGCCAGGTAGCCCATCGTCAGGTAGCCGTCGTTGGTCGACCCGAGCAGCGAGTTGTTGGTGTCGACGGAGGCGTGGGTGGAGAACCACCGGTCCATGGCACCGCCGTTCCAGGATTGGTGCTGGGGGGTCCAGTCGTGGGTGATGTCGTTGGTGGTCTGGCCGTTGCGGTACGGCGGGTCGCTGACCAGATGCCACGGTTGCAGCAGGGCCTGGCCGGCGCTGGTCGGGCCCGCCCATCCCGGCAGCGCGGCGAGCGGCCCGGCCTGCGTGTAGGGCGCGGCATTGGCCACGCCGGTGGCGTAGTCGCCGGCGTTGGGGTCCCGGAACCCGGCCACCCCCTCGAGGGTGCCGAAGTAGTGGTCGAAGGACCGGTTCTCCTGCATGAGCACCACGATGTGACCCACCTTCGAGGGGTCGAAGGTCTCGGAGCCGGTCTCGAGCAGCCGGTCGAGGAGGCGTGCCTGGTGGGAGCGCACCAGCGAGCCGGCCACCACGCCGGCCACGCCGGCGCCGCCCGCTTTGAGCAGGTCCCGGCGTGAGAGCAGGGGTCCTCGCCGGGCGTGCCCGGTCCGTCGCGTCGTGTCGTCCATCGCCGGGCGGAACGTCCGGCGATGCGCAACCTTTCGGCCCCCCGGCGCCAGGTCCGGCCGGCCCCCCGGCGCCAGGTCCGGTCGGCCCGCCGGCGCCAGGTCCGTTCGGCCCACCGGCGCCAGGTCCGTTCGGCTCGCCGGCCGTCGCCTGTGTCGTGGTGGGCGGGCTCAGCCGGCCAGCTGCCGCAGCACGTAGGGAAGGATGCCGCCGTGGCGGTAGTACTCGGCCTCCATGGGGGTGTCGATCCGCACCCGGGCCGTGAACTCGATCTCGCCCGCCCGCACCGACACCTCCTTGGGCACGTCGCCGCGCTCGATGGCCTCGATGCCCGAGATCGTCACCGGCTCCCTGCCCGTCAGCCCCAGCGAGGCCACGGACTGGCCGTCGAGGAACTGCAGGGGCAGGACGCCCATCCCGATGAGATTCGACCGGTGGATGCGCTCGAAGCTCTCGGCGATCACGGCGCGCACGCCCAGCAGGGCGGGACCCTTGGCGGCCCAGTCCCGCGAGGAGCCCGAGCCGTACTCCTTGCCGGCCAGCACCACGAGCGGCACGCCCTCGGCCGCGTAGCGCATGGCGGCATCGAAGATCGTGGCCTGCTCCCCGTCGGGCAGGTGCACGGTGACGCCGCCTTCGGTCCCCGGGGCGAGGAGGTTGCGCAACCGGACGTTGGCGAAGGTGCCGCGCATCATGACCTCGTGGTTGCCGCGCCGGGCGCCGTAGGAGTTGAAGTCGGCCACGGCCACCCCGTGGGCGGTGAGGTACGCGCCGGCAGGGGACGCCGGTTTGATCGATCCGGCGGGCGAGATGTGGTCCGTGGTCACCGAATCGCCCAGCACGGCCAGCACCCGGGCATCGCGCACGGGGCGCAGGGGCGGCGGCTCGGGCGTCATGCCCTCGAAGAACGGCGGCCGTAGCACGTAGGTGGAACGCTCGTCCCACTCGAAGGTCGATCCCGTGCCGACGTCGATGCGCTGCCAGCGCTCGTCGCCCTCGAACACCGAGGCGTAGCGGGACCGGAACATCTCCGAGCTGATCGAGGCCCGCACGGCGTCGGTGATCTCCTGCTGGGAAGGCCAGATGTCGCGCAGGTACACCGGCTGCCCGTCGGTGCCGGTGCCGAGCGGATCCTCGACGAGGTCGAGGTCCATGGTGCCCGCCAGGGCGTAGGCCACCACGAGCGGCGGCGAGGCCAGGTAGTTGAGGCGGACGTCGGGGTGGATCCGTCCCTCGAAATTACGGTTGCCCGACAGGACCGCCGCCACCGACAGGTCGCCGGCGCGCACGGCCTCGGACACCCCCGGCAGCAGCGGCCCGGAATTGCCGATGCAGGTCGTGCACCCGAACCCGACCAGCTCGAAGCCCAGCTGGGCCAGGGGGGCGCGCAGCCCGGCGCGCTCGTAGTAGTCCATGACCACCCGCGATCCCGGTGCCAGGGTCGCCTTGACCCAGGGCTTGGTGGACAGCCCCCGCGCCACGGCGTTGCGGGCGAGCAGACCGGCTGCCAGCATCACCTGCGGATTGGAGGTGTTGGTGCAGCTGGTGATGGCGGCGATGACCACGTGCCCGTCGGCCACCTGCACCTCGGTGCCGTCGCCGGCGCTGCCCGTCGCCGTGGCGGGTTGCTGGCGCGACGTGCCGTGCCCCGACGCCAACGCCTGACGGAAGCTGTGGCGTGCCGAGCGCAACGGCACCCGGTCCTGGGGCCGGGACGGTCCTGCCAGGCTGGGCTCGACGGTGCCGAGGTCGAGCTCGACGTGTTCCGAGAACACCGGCTCGGGCGCGCCCGGCTCGTGGAACATCCCCTGTTCCTTGGTGTAGGCCTCGACGAGTGCCACGTGGGCCTCGTCGCGCCCGGTGAAGCGGAGGTAGTCGAGGGTGGCGGCGTCCACCGGGAAGATCGTGCAGGTGGCCCCGTACTCCGGCGACATGTTGCCGATGGTGGCGCGCGTCTCGAGTGGCAGCTGCGCCAGGCCCGGCCCGTGGACCTCGACGAACTTGCCGACCACGCCGTGCCGGCGCAGCAACTCGGCGATCGTGAGCACGAGGTCGGTGGCGGTGGCCCCTTCGGGGAGCTCACCGGTGAGCCGCAGACCCACGACCGGGGGCACCAGCATCGTCAGGGGCTGGCCGAGCATGGCGGCCTCGGCCTCGATCCCGCCCACGCCCCAGCCCAGCACGCCCAGCCCGTTGACCATGGTGGTGTGCGAGTCGGTGCCCACCAGGGTGTCGGGGAAGGCCCGGCCGTCGTCGGTGGCGAACACCACCCGCGCCAGGTACTCGAGATTGACCTGGTGGCAGATCCCGGTGCCCGGAGGTACGACCCGGAAACGGTCGAAGGCGCGCTGGGCCCAGCGCAGCAGCTGGTAGCGCTCGATGTTGCGCTGGTACTCGATGTCGACGTTGGTGGCGAACGAGCTCGGCAGACCCGAGGACTCGGCGATGACCGAGTGGTCGATCACCAGCTCCACCGGCACGAGGGGGTTGATGCGGGTCGGATCGCCGCCCATGGTGGAAAGCGCGTCCCGCATGGCGGCCAGGTCCACCACAGCGGGGACGCCGGTGAAGTCCTGCATGAGCACGCGCTCGGGGGTGAAGGCGATCTCCGCCGCCGGTGACCCCGCGCCCGCGCGGCTGGCGAACCCGGCCACGGCCTCCACGTCGGCAGCGTGGACGTGGCGCCCGTCTTCGTGGCGCAGGAGGTTCTCGAGGAGCACCTTCATCGAGTAGGGCAGGCGGTCCAGGTCGAAGCGGCCCGCGAGCGCCCCGATGCGGTGGATCTCGAGCGTTCGCTCCCCGACGGTGAGGGTGGAGCGGGTGCCGAAGCTGTCGAGAGGCGGCGTGGAGGGGATCATGGCCCCATTCTGCTCCCACTGCTGCGCACCGGGGGCCGCCGACGGCCGGCTCCACGATCGGGCCGCAGACGAATGGGCTGGCTCCACCAGGACATCGGCGGTGGGTGCCGGGAGGCATCAGGCCACTGGCGGACGGGGCAGGCCGGGCTCGGCGAGGGACCCGGCCCACCCCGGTCCCCGCGATGCATCGGCGGCGTGCACCACGACGTTGAGCGACCGCGGCACAACGGATGCCCAACGGGTGTGACGGGCGCGGGTCGGCCAGGATCGCCCCGCTGGGCCCCGCCGGCGTCCATAGTGGTGGGGTGCCATCCGGCGCCCGCCATCCCACCAGGGGCCAACGCGAGGGGAGGCGACGAACGTCCGTCACCACCCCGTACGCGGCACCGTCACCCACAGTACCGGCGCACGCGGTGCCGTCGACGGTGCCACCGCTGCCCGCCGACGTCGTCGGTGAGGGCCCACCCGTGGTGCTGCTGCACGGCTTCGGGCTGTCGCCGCGGACCTACCGCAAGACCGCGGTCGAGCTGGCCGAGCGTGCCGGGGTCCTGGTGGCGGCACCGTGGCTGTTCGCCGTCGACGGCCCGTGGAGCCACGAGCGGGCGACGGCGGCCCTGGTGGCCATGCTCGACGCCCACGGCTGGGACCGGGTGTCGCTCGTGGGTCACTCCTTCGGCGGCGGCCTGCAGCTCGAGCTGGCGGCGCGGCATCCCGGGCGGGTGGCGGAGCTGGTCTTCGTGGACACCCTCGCACTGACGCACTCATGGGGGCTGGCGCACGAAGCGTTGCGGCCCACCACCTTCTTGCGGCTGGCGTCCGCTCCAGCACTGGCCAGCTTCGCACGAAGCGCCGCCTCCCATCCGCTGCAGCTGGCTCGGGCTGCGTGGTGGGGGTTCGTGAGCGACCGCGACGGGCACGCTCAGGCCGTGCGCCAGGCGCGCATCCCGGCGCACGTGCTGTGGGCCGAGCGAGACACGCTGCTCTCGCGCCGTGACGGCCGGGCCTTCGCCAACACGTTGGGGGCGACGTTCACCGTGGCCCGTGCCGGTGCGGGACGCGGCCCGATCGACCACGACTGGATGTACCGACATCCCGGGCTGTTCGTGGACCACCTGTGCGAGGTGGGCCTGGCCGTCACCGACGGCCGGTGCGCGGCCTCGTCGTGAGTGCCGGGCACGACACCGGCACCGGCGAGGTGGCGGTCGGGTTCCTGTCGTTCACCGAGGTGACCGATCCCGGCGCGCACCGTGCCTACAACGCCTGGCACCAGCTCGACCACCTCCCCGAGCAGCTCCCGCTGCCGGGGGTGGTGTGGGGCCAGCGCTGGGTGTCGACCCCGGCGTGCACGGCCGCCCGCGCTGCCCAGGTGCCGCCGCTGGACCGGACCCATTACGTGACGCTCTACCTCATGGCCGAGCCGGTCGAGGAGGTCCTCGAGGGCTTCTTCGCCCTGGCCCGTTCGCTTCGCGCCGCCGGTCGGTTCTTCGACGCGCGCCAGGCCCATCTGACCGGTCCCTACGAGGTGGTCGAGGCCGCAGCTGCGCCGCGCGTGCTGGTGTCGGCCGCCGCCGTGCCGTTCCGGCCCACGCGCGGGATCTACGTGGTGGTCGAGCCCACCGGCAACCCCGGAGCTCCCGGGGCCGGGGACCTGGTGGCGGTGCCCGGCGTGGCCGGTGCCTGGGTGTTCGAGGACCGGGGCCGTTTCGACGCCACGCCGTGGCAGCCAGGGCACGATCGCGTGACCATCTGCTTCCTCGACGAACCGCCCCTGGCGGTGGCCCCCTCGCTGGCGCCCCTGGCGGCACCGGCGGCCACAGCGCGTGCCGGTTCCCAGTCCCGCGGCGGCACTGGAACCCACCCCGGCACCGGCGAGCGCGCCGGCAGTGGGCCGGGTCCGCTGTTCGCCGGTGCGCTCGAGACCGTCGTGCCGTGGGAGTGGGACTGGTTCGAGACACAGCGCCCGCCGGCCGGACCGGGCTCGTGACGGCGCGGGCGCCGGGTCAGCGGCCGGTTCCCGCCTCGGGTCCGGTGGTGGAGCCGGGGATGATCACGACCGGCACGCCGGCACGTTCGGCCAGCGCCCGGCTGGTCGATCCCAGCTCCAGCCCGGGGTAACCGCCGGCGCCCCGGCGGCCGACCACGATGAGCGCGGCGTGCTCCTCGGCTGCTGCGGCGAGCAGCCCGAGGATGGGGTTGCCCTCCACCAGGCGGCAGCGGACCGCCGCCGCCGGCTGCGCCGGCCCAGTGGCCACCCATCCCTCGAGGGCCGCCAGCAGGTCGGCGCGGTGCGCCTGGGCAGGCACGGTGCGGTCGCCGAGATGGGCGAGCAGACCGGCGGCGTGGACGGCGATCACCTCGGCACCGGTGGCACCTGCCACGGCCACGGCCCACCCCAGCGCGGCGGTTGATCCCTCCGAGCCGTCCATGCCGACGAGCACCGGGGCGCCGGGGCCGGGGACCTGGGCACTCATGGGACGGCTCGGTGGATCCGGCTGGCCCGCTCGACGGCCTCGGCGCCCGGCCCGCCCGACGTGGCGGGTTCCGGCCGGTAGCGGACGCCGACCGCCGCCGCTGCCGACGCCCCGACCGATCGGCTCAGGGCGTCGAGGTCGTAGCCGCCCTCGAGGACCAGCACGAGGCGGCCGGGGGGCACCAGCGCCCGCGCCCGCTCGGTGAGGTCGGCGAAGTCGCCCGCCGCCAGGGCCAGCCCGGCCAGCGGATCGTCACGGTGGGCGTCGAAACCGGCCGACACCAGCACCCAGGTCGGGGCGAAGCGGTCGGCGACCGGGGCGACGACCTCGTCGACAGCACGCAGCACGACGTCGCCGGTGGCGCCCGGTGGCACGGGCACGTTGACGGTGAGCCCCGGGGCGGCCGGCCCGCCGGTCTCCGACGCTCGTCCGGTGCCGGGGTACAGGGGGGACTGGTGCGTGGAGGCGTAGAGCACCCGTGGGTCGTCCCAGAACGCCGCCTGTGTCCCGTTGCCGTGGTGGACGTCCCAGTCGAGCACGAGCACGCGCTCGCCGGCCTCCGCCAGCGCCGCGGCACCCACCGCCACGTTGTTGAGGAGGCAGAACCCCATCGGCTGGTCGGGCAGGGCGTGGTGCCCGGGGGGGCGGGCGGCCACGAAGGCGGCGGCCGCCGTGCCGTGGCGCAGGGCTTCGATCGCACCCAGCACCGCTCCCGCCGCCAGCAGGGCGGTGTCCCAGGAGCCGGGCACCGCCACCGTATCGGGGTCGAGGGATCCGCCGCCGGCTTCGCAGAACGCCGCCAGCGCGTGGAGGTAGGAAACCGGGTGCACCCTGGCGAGCTCGGCCTCGGTGGCCCGGCGGGGCGGGAGCCGCACCACGGCGTCGCCCAGCCCGGCGGCATCGATGCCGTCGAGGGCGGCCGTCACCCGATCGGCCCGCTCGGGGTGCCCAGGTCCGGTGTCGTGTCGATCGAGCCCGGGATCACCGGCCACCACGAGCACGCCTCCACCTTAGGTGCCAGGTGGCCGGTGGCGACCGGGGCGGGACGGCGCCGGGCGCGAAGATGGCCCGATGCCGGACCCGAAGACCGTGCTGGCCGAGCGCCTGCAGGCTGCGTTCGACACCGTGCTGCCGGGCGCGGATCCGGTGCTGCGGCCCTCGGAGCACGCCGACTTCCAGGCCAACGGTGCACTCGCTCTCGCCAAGGCCGTGGGCCGGCCCCCCCGCGAGGTGGCGGGCGAGGTGCTGGCAGCGGCACACCTCGAGGACCTGTGCGCCACTGCCGAGGTGAGTGGCCCGGGCTTCGTGAACCTGACGCTGCGCGACGAGGTGCTGGCCGCCCGGCTGGCGGAGATCGCCGCCGACGAGCGCCTCGGGGTGCCGCGCACCGCCTCGCCCGACACCGTGGTGGTGGACTACTCCGCGCCCAATGTGGCCAAGGAGATGCACGTGGGCCACCTGCGTTCCACCATCATCGGTGACGCGCTGTGCCGGGTGCTGCAGTTCGCCGGCCACGCGGTGGTGCGCGAGAACCACGTGGGGGACTGGGGCACGCCCTTCGGGATGCTCATCGAGCACCTCGTCGACCTGGGCGAGGAGAAGGCGGTGCACGAGCTGTCGGTGGGGGACCTGGACACCTTCTACCGCCAGGCACGCGAGTCGTTCGACGCCGACCCCGGGTTCCAGGAGCGCAGCCGCCGGCGGGTGGTGCTCCTGCAGTCGGGCGACGAGGAGACGCTGCGCCTGTGGCGCATCCTCGTGGCCGAGAGCGTGCGGTACTTCGACGAGGTCTATGCCAAGCTCGGCGTGTTGCTCACTGACGAGGACGTCGTGGGCGAGAGCTTCTACAACCCCATGCTCCCCGGGCTGGTGGCCGACCTCGAATCGCTCGGTCTGCTGGTCGAGAACGAGGGGGCGCGTTGTGTGTTCCCGCCCGGGTTCACCAACCGCGACGGCGATCCGCTGCCGCTCATCGTGCAGAAGTCGGACGAGGGCTTCGGCTACGCCGCCACGGACCTGGCGGCCATCCGCGACCGGGTGGAGCGGCTGGGGGCCACCCGGCTGCTGTACGTGGTGGGCGCCCCGCAGGCCCAGCACCTGCAGATGTGCTTCGCCGTGGCCCGCATGGCCGGCTGGCTCCCCGAACACGTCGTGGCGGAGCACGTGGCCTTCGGCAGCGTCCTGGGCGCCGATCGCAAGATGTTCCGGAGCCGCTCGGGCGGCACGGTCAAGCTGGTGGAGCTGCTCGACGAGGCGATCGAGCGTGCCGAGGCCGCGGTCGCGGCGCGCGATCCCGAGCTCGACCCCGCCGAGCGCGCCGCTGTCGCCCGCATGCTCGGGATCGGGGCCGTCAAGTACGCCGACCTCTCGACGGACCGGACGCGCGACTACGTCTTCGACTGGGACCGCATGCTGGCGTTCGAGGGGGACACCGGGCCCTACCTGCAGTACGCGCACGCCCGGATCCGTTCGATCTTCCGCCGGGGCGGCGTGCAAGCCGAGCAGGTGGCGCACGACGCGTCGCCCCCGCTCATCGGCGAGCCCTCCGAACGCGCCCTGGCCATGGTGCTGGTCGGCTACCCCGAGGCGGTGGCGGCGGTGGCGGAGCTGTCGGCGCCCAACCGGCTGTGCGCCTACCTGTACCGGTTGGCCACGGCCTTCACCACGTTCTACGAGTCGTGCCCGGTGCTCAAGGCCTCCGGCGACGTCCGCCGCAGCCGCGTGCTGCTGTGCGACCTGACCGCCCGGACCCTGGCGGCGGGGCTGGGCCTGCTGGGCATCGAGGCCCCGGAGCGGATGTAGCGCCGTGGCCCGGCTGAGGACCCGACCGTACCGATCACCGGCGCGCACGCGGGGGAGGAGCCTCCGGCGCCGCCAGGGGAGGAGAAGCTGACCGTGGACACCCGCTGGTACCTCGACGTGAACCGCTTCGCCCGCGCCAGCGCGTGGGCGCACGGGTTCATGGCGGCCTACGCCGAGTGGGCCGGGGTCGTGCTGCTGGGGGCGCTCGTGGTGCTCGCCTGGTGGGTGGCCCGGCGCCACGGTCCCCGCGCGGTGGCCGGCGCGCTGTGGGCAGGCGGGGGTGCCGCCGTGGCGGTGGCGCTGAACCAGCCGCTCATCCACCTGGTGGGCCGCCTCCGCCCCTACGACGTGCTGCACCACGTCGAAGTGCTCGTCCCGCGGGGGCACGACTTCACCTTCCCGAGCGACCATGCCACCGCGGCCGGCGCCGTGGTGTGCGGGCTGTTCGTCGCCCGCCGGCGCATCCTGGCAGGGCTGGCGGCGCTGGCCGGAGCACTGCTGGCCTTCGCCCGGGTGTACGTCGGGGCCCACTATCCCGGTGACGTCCTGGCCGGGCTGGCGTTCGGGGCGGTGGTGGCCGGCGTGCTCGCGCCGGTGGTGCTGTGGCTGGTCACGCCGGTGGTGACGCTGCTGGCCCGGACGCCCCTTCGCCTCCTGGTGTCCAGCCAGTCGTCGCCTCCCGTGGCGGCAGCGGGGCCGCACGAACCGGCGGAGCGACTGCTGACCTAGTGTCTGTGTCCGGGAGCCTCGCTGGACGTGGGGTTCGCGATGGAACCGGGGTCCTCGACGGAACCGGGGTCCTCGACGGAGCGGAGGTGGCGATGACGGACCTGACCGTTGGGCCATCCAGTGTGCCCGGCGCGCTCGCGCCGAGTTCGGGCGAGGCCGCGCCGGCGATCGAGCACGGGCTGTCGGCGCGGCCGGTGCCCCAGATCGTGCCCGTTCGCGCCCTGCCGGTGGTGGCGGTGGTGCTGGCTGGTCTGGTGGCCGCCGTCGTGAGCAACCGGCTGTGGGCGCTGGACTTCTTCCACGTGACGGGCGGCGCGCTGTGGACCGCCATCGACCTGTTCGTCGGGTTCGTGGTGGGCCCCATCCTCGGGCGGCTGTCGGTGCCGGCCAGGGTGGAGTTCTCGGCGCGCTTCATGCCGAAGATGGTGCTGCTCATGCCCACGCTCGTGATCGTCACCCTCACCGCCGGGTGGCAGCTGGCCCGTCACGAGGGGTTCGTGCTGAGCAGCTACTCGCACCACGGCTGGGTGGTGGCGTCCATGGTGGTGGTGGGCGTGATGGCGGTCGTGGCCATCGGCCTGCTGGAGCCGGCCAACCTCGCCGTGCTGTTCGAGCTGCGCAAGCCTCAACCCGACGGCGCGCTCATCGCCAAGCTGATGCGCCGTTTCGTCTACGCCGCAGGCGTGACGGGGGCCATGCAGGTGGCGACCTTGGTCATCATGACGAGGCTGGCGACGACATGAGCACGACCCGGCCCTCCCCTCTGGACGCGCCAATGCCGTCGCAGCCACCATCGCCATCGCCGCTGTCACAGCCGGCCGAGCACACGGCGCGCCGGTTGCCGCCGGTGGCCGAGCTCGCCGTGGCCTCGATGTCGGTGGTGATCGTGGCCGGCATTTACCAGGCGGCTCACCTGCCCACGCCGCCGCCGCTCGGTCCGGCGGAGGGTCTGCTGGCCGGCGCGGCCGCACTGCTGGTCGCCGCCTTGGTCCTGGTGGCGCGCATCACGCCCTTCGCCTGGCGGGTGTTCTTCCGGGTGGGCGGATGGGCCCTGCTCGCGTACGTGGTGATCTCGGGCATGCTCGAGTTCGTCTTCGTCTTCGACCACACCAAGGGCGCGGCACTGGTGGTGCTCACCTTGTCCTTGGTGGTCTTCGCCCTCGACATCCCGCTGCTGCTGGCCTTCTCGGTGGCCCGGTACCAACCGCCAGGTCCGACCAGCCGACGGTGAGCGACCCGTCCCCTCGATCCGTGGCCGGCGAGCCGGTGATCGCCGGCACCGCGGCCAGGGAGCCGGAGATCGACGGCACCACCACCGGCGGCGCCGGCCCCCTGCATGCGCAGGAGCGGCGCCCTGGTGCCGTGCCACCGCGGCCGTCGACCGGGGCCACGCGCACGGGCCTGGCCATGGTGGTGGTCATGACCGGCGTGCTCATCACGGCGGTGGACACCACCATCGTCGTGCTGGCACTGCCCGAGATCGAGAAGGCGTTGCACATCTCGCTGTCGTCGGTGGTGTGGGTGATCATCGGGTACCTGCTCGTGATCACGGTCCTCTCCACGCAGGTGGGTCGCCTGGGGGACATGTTCGGGCGGGTCCGGATGTACGAGATGGGCTTCGCCGTGTTCATCGTGGGCTCACTGGCATGTGCTGTGTCCTGGAACGAGGCGTCGATCATCGGTTTCCGGGTGCTCCAGGGCATCGGCGGGGCATTCGTCACCGCCAACAGCGGGGCGGTCATCGCCGACCTGTACCCGATCGAGCGCCGCGGCCGGGCCTACGGCTTCAATGCGCTTGGGTGGAGCCTCGGCGCCGTCACCGGCATCGTCCTGGGCGGGTTGATCGTGACGTACGTGTCGTGGCGGTGGATCTTCTGGATCAACGTGCCCATCGGCGGCTCCGCGCTGCTGCTGGCCACCCGCGTGCTCCACGAGCGCGGGGAGCGTGCCCGGCGCCGGCTCGATCCGGCCGGCATGCTCACGTTGGGGGCCGGGCTGTTCGCCGTGCTGTGGGCCATGACCCGGCTTGCCACGTCCAGCTTCGGGGCGCCGGTGGCCGGTGCCCTGGCCGGCGGCGTCGTGCTGCTCGGGGCGTTCGTGCTCGTCGAGCACCGACAAGCCGAGCCCATGCTCGATCTGTCGCTGCTGCGGGTGCCCACCATGACGCCGTCGCTGCTGGCCTCGCTGTTCCAGGGGGTGGGGAATTTCGCCACGCTGTTCCTGGTCATCATGTACCTGCAGGGACCGCGCCAGCTGTCACCGATCCACGCGTCGCTCCTGCTCGTGCCTGGCTACCTGGTGGGCTCGGCGGTGGGACCGTCGGCGGGCCGGCTGGCCGACCGGGTGGGGCCGGTGCTGCCGGCCACCGCAGGCCTCGGCGTCCAGGTGGTGGCCCTGTTCGTCTACGCCCACCTGTCGCTGCACACGCCCCTGTGGGTGGTGGCGGTCGCTAGCGTGGTCAACGGGTTCGGCTCGAGCGGCTTCTTCCCGGCCAACTCGGCCGCGGTCATGAAGGCCGCGCCGCCGGCCGTGTTCGGGATCTCGTCGGGCATGCTGCGGACCTTCGCCAACGTGGGCATGGTCTTCTCGTTCGCCGTGGCCATCCTCGTCGCCTCGCGCTCGATCTCCAAGCACCTCGCCTTCGCCATCTTCGTCGGGACTGAGACGCTCCACGGCCGGCTGGCAGCCGCCTTCACGACGGGGCTGCACGCCGCCTTCTACGCCTCGATGGGGTTCATGGTGCTGGCGGCCCTCCTCTCGGCCGTGCGGGCCCGTCGCAGGGCGTGAGGGCCGCTGCGGCCGACGTGCTCGCCGGGCTCGTGCCGGGTGGGGGCCCGGTGCTGGCGGTGTGCGCCCACCCCGACGACGAGTCGTTCGGCCTGGGTGCGGTGCTCTCCACCCTGGCCGGTGCCGGCATCGCCAGCGCCGTGCTGTGCTTCACCCATGGTGAGGCGTCCAGCCTGGGGACGGTGGCCGGCGACCTCGCGCGCCTGCGGGCGGACGAGCTGGCCGCGGCGGCCGCCACGTTGGGAGTGTGCCGGGCCGAGCTGCTCGACTACCCCGACGGCGCGCTGGCGACGGTGGCGCTCGAGGAGCTGGCGACCTGCGTGGCAGAACGGGCTGAACGTGTTCGTGCCACCGGACTGGTGGTGTTCGACGAGGACGGGATCACGGGGCACCCTGATCATCGTCAGGCCACGGCAGCTGCCCTGCTGGCTGCCGACTGGCAGGACCTGGCCGTCGTGGCGTGGACCGTCCCCGACCGCGTCGCTCGCGTTCTCAATGCCGAGTTCGGGACGGCCTTCGTGGGCCGGGCGTCGCACGACATCGACGCCACCATCCGCGTCGACCGGGCGATCCAGCGCCGGGCCATCGCCTGTCACGCCAGCCAGTCCGCCGACAACCCCGTGGTGTGGCGCCGCCTCGAGCTGCTCGGGGACGAGGAGCACCTCCGGCGCCTGCGGCCCCGCCGAACCGACCGCTGAGCCCTCCGGCGCCTCGCGCCATGGCGGTGCCCAGGCGGCGGCGAGGCGTCAGGGATCGTCCGCGGCTCGTCGAGGCGTCGTGGTGGACCGGTTGCCAGCCCCGGTGCCTACCGGAACTGCGGCGCAGTGCCCCGGCCTTCAGGCCGGGTGGTGAAGCACCGCTGCTCACTCCGGTCTGTTCTGTTGCTCGATGTATTGGCGCAGGATGCTGATCGGCGCACCACCAACGGACCCTGCGTAATAGGAATCCGACCAGAGTCCTCGATGGCGACCGAAGGCCCGCTGGAGATCAGGACACGTGGAGCGAAGGACACGTGAAGACATCCCCTTCAAGTGCATCACGAGGGTCGAGACGGCGAGAGCGGGAGGATAGGAAACAAGCAGGTGAACATGGTCGGACTCGCCGTTGAACTCGATGAGCCTCGCCCCAAGGTGATCGCAGGTGTTGCAGCGCAGTTCGTCGAGGCGGGCCAGATGGTGGTCGCGGAGGACGGTGCGGCGGTACGTGGTCACGCACACGAGGTGGGCATGGAGCGAGGTTGCCAAGTGCGCTCCGAGTCGGACGTGCGTGGGTTGCCGTACCTTCACTGTTACCCCCCCGGCATAGGTTGCAGGCATGGCTGAAGGCGGGGAGAAGTCGCCCTCCAAGAGAGGTCCAGCAGCAAACGCTGGGCCGACGCTCCCGGCTCTATCCGTCTGCTTCAGCAGACGAGGCCATGACCCGCTGGGGCCACACCAGGCGGGCCATCCGCAACCTCGCCCTGGAGCAGCGCATCTGCGCCTGGCGCTATGGGAGGACCACGGTCAGCGCCTACGACCAGGCCCGCGATCTCACCGAGCTTCGCAAGGAGCACGACTGGGTGCGGGACCTGCCAGCCCAGGCGGCCCAGGCGGCGCTGGCCGACGTGGAGCGTGCCTATCGGAACTTCTGGGACCCGGCCCATCCCGCCAGGTTCCCCCGCTTCGAGAGGCGGAACGGTGAGCTGCGCTTCTCCCTCCCCGGCCAGGCCAGAGGGGTCCGCACGATCAACAGGCACTGGGGAGCGGTGAAGCTCCCGAAGTTCGGCTGGCAGCGCTGCAGGATGTCGAGGCCCCTTGGTGGGAGCGTCCGCAACGCCACGTTCAGGAAGAAGGCGGGGGTCTGGTACGTGTCCTTCGGGGTCCACGTGGAGAAGACGCCCGCTCCCTGGAACGGAAGGCCCGGCTGCGGCGTGGACTTCGGGGTCGCGTGCTCGGCCTTCGTCTCCGACGAGGACACGCCACGGCTCATGCCGCCCTCGCTCACCCCCGGCGAGGCGAGAAGGCTTCTCGGTCTGCAGCGAAGAAAGGCGCGACAGCTTGCATACGCAAAGCGCCACAACCACGGGAGGTACTCGAACCGGCTCAGGAGGACCATCAGTGAGAGAGCGAAGCTCGAAGCTCGCCAGGCGCGACGGCGGCTGGATTTCACCCACACGCTCACCACCGACCTCACCAAGAACCACGGTTTCGTCGGGCGGGAGGACCTGGACGTGAAGAACATGACCGCAAGCGCCAGGGGCACAAAGGAGGCTCCGGGGACGAACGTGGCGCAGAAGGCCGGCCTGGATAGAGCAATCCTCGACAACACACCAGGCGAGCGAGCACGCCAGCTCGCATACACGTCCAGGTGGTACGGCTCACTCGACGTGCCCGTTCCTGCGCCAGGCACGTCCCAGACCTGCCCGCAGTGCCACAAGCGTGATCCACTCTCCCGCAAGGGGTGCGGTCGCAGCTTCGCTTGCGTGCGTTGTGGGTACCAGGGCCACGCCGACTGGAGCGCGAGCGTCGAGATCGAGCGCAGAGCACTTGCCCAGATCGTGGTACGGGCACTCATTCATGCCGGGGGGCACCCGGTGAACAGCGCGGGCAGGGGAGCTTCCAAGGCATCCCCGAGTCGGGGCCGCAAGGCTCCGGGCGCATCCGCGAACCACCCGCAGGGCCATGCCTCCGACCAACCGGAGGCGGCGTGATGAGGAGTCACGCCCGAAACGGGAATCTCCGGCCTTCAGGGCGGGGAGGATGTCAAGGCGTGGTGAAGCCGCCGGGCGTCTGGCAGTCCTGGTCGAGCACGCCCGGCAGGCCGGTGGGCTGGACCGGGTCGGGGAACGACCCTCCGGCGAAGCGATCCGCGATCCAGTGGACCATGTCGGGCGTGGACGGCCCGATGACCCCGGCGTGGCTCTGGCCCGGATAGATCCAGCGCTGGACCTCCTGGCCGATGGCGCAGAGGTGGCTGGCGAGCAGCTGCGTGGAGATCACGGGGATCTGCTCGTCCTGGGCGCCTTGGATGATGAGCAGGGGCACGTGGCTGCCGGTGGTGAACGCGCCGGGGTCGCTGGCGGTGATGAGGGACTTCCACTGCGGGACGGTGAAGGGGTCCTGCTTGATCAGGTCGGTGAGCTGGTAGTGCGCCAGCGCGTGCTGGATCTCGCCGTAGCAGCCGTCGCGCAGCACGGGCAGCAATGACGTCGCCGTGGGGGTCAGGACGGCCGACAGCGGGGCGGCGGCGCCGTAGGCCTGGTGGAAGCCGGCCGCGGCCATGAAGAGGTAGAAGTCGAAGGGGCTGTGCAGGAGCGCCTGGTAGATGAAGGCGAACTGCGAGGGCGGGGCCCCGGCCACCACGCCCGCCAGGTGCAGGCCCGGCGCCGTGCGCGGGCCGAGCTGCCAGGCGAACATGGCGGTCTGGCCGCCTTCGGAGTGCCCCCACACCACGTAGGTGGTGCTGGCATGGGCGGGGGCCATGTGCTGCACGGCCCGCACGATGTCGATCGTGTTCCATCCCGCCATGTCGCCCACCAGGTAGGCGAGCAGCCCCGGTGGCGTCCCCTCGCCCTGGTAGTCACTGGCGGTGACCTCCCAGCCCTGGTCGAGCAGGGCGTTGAGCGACGGTACGGCGCTGCCGGGGGTGAGCGAGGGCGCGCACTGGTTCGTCATGCCGTTGGTGCCGTGCGCCCAGTCGACGATGCGGTAGCCCCCCGGCGGGGCCGGGCGGTCGGGCACGTAGACGAGCCCGGTCACGACCACGGTGCGCCCCTGCTGGTCCCGGGACGTGTACATGACCCGGTAGGCCGTGCCGTGGACACCCGCAGCAGCCACCTTCTCGTACTTGACGAGCTGCCCGGGGGCGGAGGGCAGGGACGAGGGCACGGCGTAGAAGGCAGGCAGCCCCGCCGGTGCGGGGCTGCCCGCGCCCACGACGCGGGCCGAGGAGCTCGAGCCGCACGAAGCCAGCACCATGGCGGCGCCGGCCACCATGCACGCCACCGCGGGCAGGTGGCGGGTCCGTGGGCGCGCAGGCTGCGCGTGCTGTGCGTTGGGACCGCCACCGCTCGCGTGGTGGCTCGTGGTCGGATGCCGCAGGATCATGGCCGCATTGTGGCGCACGGTCCTGGCCCAATGGTGCCGCGGCCGCCCGTCTGCCGGGACCGTGGCCATCCCGTCGGACCCGCGCACGGTGCGCTCGTCGGGTGTCGGGCAGCACTCACCTCCGTCAGGTGCCGTCGGTGCCCACGTCGTCGGGTCGCCCCTCGAGGATGCGGTCGAGCAGCGCGTCGAGACCGAAGGTGAACGCACCGTCCAGATCGGGAGCAGCCGCGAGGGCCTCGACGAGCTCAGGGTCCGACAGCCGCCCCTCCCACACGCGGGGGTCGGTCCCCTCCCGTGCCCGGCTGCGATCGACGGCTCGGGCGAGGACCACCGAGGCCACCACGTGGCACTGCAGCATCTGGATGACCTGGCCCGCCCGGTGCCCGGTGATCCCCATGGCGGCGAGCTCGCCTGCCAGCGCCGCCTGGACGGGCTGGAACATGTCCGGTGTGAGCCCCCGCTGGTCGGCCAGTGCGACGAGATGCGGGCGGGCCAGCAGCCGCGCCCGCAGCTCGCGTGCCAGGCCGGCGATCCGGCTGCGGGGATCGGGCCCCTCGGCGTGCACGTCGCCCATCTCCTCGAGGAGCCGGTCGACGAGGAGCTCGAGCAGCGCGTCGCGATTGCCCACGTGCCAGTAGATGGCGGTGACGGCCGTGCCGAGCTCCTGGGCGAGCCGGCGCATGGTGAGGCCCCCGGCACCGTCCCGCTCGACCAGGCGCAAGGCGGCGTCGACGACGTCCTCCCGGGTGAGGGTCCCGGCCCGCGTCGCGGCATGGCTCTTGACGGCTCTGGTCACGCTCCTTACGGTAGTGGCGTCCGGTCTGTAACAGGATTACAGAGGCGGGTCATGGAGCCAGACGACCACTACGTCGTGATCTCCGCCGACTGCCACGGTGGGGGGGACCTCCTCGACTACCGCGCCTACCTGCCGCGGCGCTGGCACGACGACTTCGACGCCTGGGCTTCCGCCTACGAGGTTCCCTACGAGGACATGAAGGGGCCCGACGGCTCGCGCAACTGGGACAGCGACCGGCGCCTGGCCGACCTGGAGGCCGAGGGCATCGTGGCCGAGGTCGTCTTCCCCAACACCGTGCCCCCCTTCTTCCCCAAGGCCTCGCTCGTGGAGCAGCCACCCCCGTCCGGTGCCGGCGACCTGGCGGCCCGGTGGGCCGGGCTCCAGGCGCACAACCGCTGGCTCGCCGACTTCTGCACTGCCGCCCCCGGGCGTCGCGCCGGGGTCTGCCAGATCATGCTGCACGACATCGAGGCGGCCGTGGCCGAGGTGCGCTGGGCCAGGGAGGCGGGGCTGAACGGCGGGGTCCTGCTGCCGGGCGCGCCGCCGGGATCGGGGCTGCCGCCGCTGTACGACCCCGAGTACTACGAGCCGCTGTGGCAGGTGTGCCAGGAGCTGGAGATGCCGGTCAACCACCACAGCGGTTCGGCCGCGCCCGCGTTCGGCGAGGAACCAGAGGACAAGGTGGTGCTGCTGCTCGAGGTGACGTGGTGGGCGCACCGGGCGTTCACCCACCTGCTCGTGGGCGGGGTCTTCGAGCGCTACCCGCGCCTGCAGCTGGTGCTCACCGAGCAGGGCACGGCGTGGCTCCCTGAGGAGCTGGCCCGCCTGGACTTCTTCTTCGACCGCATGGGCCGTGCCACCGCGTCCCAGGAGCTTGAGTGGGGCGAGGCGGTGACGAGCCGGCTGCGCCTCGAACCGAGCGGGTACTGGGCCCGCCAGTGCCACGTGGGTTCCTCGTTCATCCGGCCGGCGGAGGTGGCGCTGCGCCACCGCGTGGGCGTGGACCGGATCATGTGGGGCGCCGACTACCCCCACAAGGAGGGGGCGTTCCCCTATACCCGCGCCCATCTGCGGGCCAGTTTCGCCGGGGTCGACCCCGAGGAGGTGGCCGCCATGCTGGGCCGCAACGCTGCCGCCCTCTACGGGTTCGACCTCGATCTGCTCGCCCCCATCGCGGCACGGGTGGGGCCGACGGTGGCCGAGGTGGACGACCCGTTGCCACTGGCGTCGCTTCCCGAGGACGCCGAGAAGTGTCCCGCCCTGGTGGGCTACGCACGGAGGTGCCCATGACCCGGATCCGTTATGGGGCGCGCTCGCTGGAGGAGATCGCCGACCGCGAGGTCCAAGCCAGCGGCGTCGACACATGGGCGACGACGTTGGTGGCCACCTACGAGAGCGACCCCGATGCCCTCGCCGCCGTCCTCCCGCCGCCGTTGCGCCCCGCTCCCGAGCCCCTCGTACGGGTGACGGTGGCCACGGTCGACGTGGGCCGCGGCTACCCGGTCTTCGGTGCCGGCACGTTCGCCGTCCACGCCTGCCACGACGAGCTGGCAGGCGATTACGCCCTGGTGATGCCCATGACCAGCGAGCAGGCCGTGATCGGCGGCCGCGAGACCTTCGGCGAGCCCAAGAAGCTGGCCGAGGTGATCCTCGAGCGCCACGGGGCCACGGTGCGCGGTGCATGGACGCGCATGGGTGTGACGTTCCTGGAGGTCCTCGGTGAGCTGCAGGCGGAGGTCCCGCCGGCACCCGAGCGCACGAGGACGAGCTTCTACCTCAAGTTCCTGCCCTCGCCCACGGGCAAGGGCTTCGACGGCGACCCGCTCCTAGTCCACGTCCGGCGCCGGGAGCGGACGCGGCGGCAGTGGTCGGTGCGCGGCGAGGTGGTGCTGCGCGAGTCGCGCTTCGACCCGGTGGCGGACCTGCCCGTCCTGGCCATGCGCGACGTCGAGCTCGCCGAACGATCGAGCGTGCAGACGGGCGAGGTGGTCGCCCGCCTGCCGGCCGACTGGGTCGCGCCCTACGCCCACCAGCGCTACGACGACCTGTCGCCCGTCGGCGTCGGGGACTGACGGCGGGTCCTGGAGGGGGTGGGGACGGCCGTGCAGCGTCTGGAGGGCCGGGTGGCCGTGGTGACCGGCGGTGCCGGAGGGATCGGCCTGGCACTGGGTCGGGCACTGGGCGAGGCCGGCATGCACGTGGTGCTGGCCGACGTCTCGGCCGGCAAGCTCGACGCCGCCGTGGAGGAGCTGCGTGCCGGGGGCATCGACGCCTGGGGCGTGGTGACCGACGTGGGCGAGCAGGCCTCCGTGCAGCACCTGCACGACGAGACCCTCGACCGCTTCGGCGCCGTGCACGTCGTGTGCAACAACGCCGGCATCGGCGCCGGGGCCGAGGGTCCGATGTGGGAGCACGAGGAGCGTGACTGGCAGTGGGCCCTCGCCGTGAACCTGTGGGGTGTGGTGCACGGCATCACCACCTTCGTCCCGACGCTGCTGGCGCAAGGCGACGAGGGCCACATCGTCAACACGTCGTCGGGCAACGGTGGCATCGCACCGCTTCCCAGCACGCCGCAGTATGCGGTCACGAAGGCGGCGGTGGTCACCTTGACCGAATGCCTCTATGCCCAGCTGCGTGCCGTCACCGATCTGGTCGGCGCGTCGGTGCTGTTCCCCGGTCCGCACATGCTGCGCACGGGGCTGTTCGAGTCGTGGCGGACCCGGCCGGAGCGCTACGCGAAGACCCGTCCCCGGCGCACGCCGTACGTGACGGTCGAGGACCTCGAAGCCCAGATGCGCGCCGCGGGCATCGAGCCCCGCTACACCGAGCCCGCGCAGGTGGCGGCCGACGTCGTGGCTGGCTTGCGCAGCGGGGCGTTTTGGATCCTGCCCCCGAGCGAGCACACCGACACGACGATCCGGGCCCGGGCCCGGTCCATGCTCGAGCGGTCCAACCCCACGTACCTGGGTGCCGTGCCAGGTGGGGCGGCCGGACCGCCCGCAGGCCGAGGAGGAGGAGGCGATGACCACCACGACTGACCTGGACGTGCCCTACGTGGTGATCTCGGCCGACAGCCACGCCGGGCTGCCCACCGAGCGGTACCGGGAGTACCTCGAGACGAAGTACTGGCCCGCCTTCGATGAGTTCCTGGCCGGACGTGCCCAGGCCCTCGAGGAGACCCGGCGGATCTCCGACGAGCGGTTCGCCAGCCGGTGGTTCGAGGAGCACGCCGAGGGGCTCGAAGGCGGGTGGGACGCGCGCCGGCGGGACGCGGAGATGGACGCTGATGGCATCAGCGCCGAGGTGGTGTACCCCGACGCCGACGCGGTGGAGAGCCGGACCTGCCCGCCGTTCGGCACGGGCCTCGGGCTGTCGGGCGACCATGACCCGGAGCTCGGCCTGGCCGGGGCCCGGGCCCACAACCGGTGGCTGGCGGAGATGTGCGCCGAGGCGCCCCAGCGACGTCGCGGGGTGGCCCTGGTGCAGATCACCGCGCCGCTCGACGACGTGCTGGCCGAGATCCGCCGGGCCAAAGAGTCGGGCCTGGCAGCCGTCATGATCCCCGCCATGTGGATGCACCAGGAGCCCTACCACTCGCGGACCTACGACCCGGTGTGGGCCCTGTGCCAGGAGCTCGAGATGCCGGTGGTCACGCACTCGGGACCGGCCGACAAGGACTCCTACGGCGACCACCTCGGGATCTATGTGACCGAGGTCGTGTGGTGGCCCGCTCGTCCCCTGTGGTTCATGCTGTGGTCGGGGGTGTTCGAGCGCTTCCCGCGCCTGCGCTTCGGGGTGACCGAGGCGGGGTGCTGGTGGGTGCCGAACCTGCTGTGGTTCTGGGACCGGCTGTTCCTGGGGCAGAAGGGGGCGGAGAAGCTGGCGTCGCTGGGGATCGGCACCATGCCGAGTGAGCTGTTCGACCGCAACTGCTTCATCGGCGCCTCGAACACCAAGCGGCGTGAGATCGCCATGCGCTACGAGATCGGCGTCGACAACATGCTGTGGGGCAACGACTTCCCCCACCCCGAGGGCACCTGGCCCCAGTCCCGCCAATGGCTGGCCACGACCTTCCACGACGTCCCGGTGGCCGACACCCGTCGCATGGTGGGCGAGGCAGCGGCCGAGGTCTTCGGGTTCGACCTCGAGGCGCTGCGCCCGGTCGCCGAGCGTCTCGGCGTCACGCCTCGGAGCCTTGGCCAGCTCGATGACGAGGCCGCTGTCGCTGAGTGGGCCGGCCACCGGGAGGTGGGCAGGCACTGGATGACCGGGCACGACTTCCCCTTGGCGCCGCTGGGTCGCTGAGGACGACCGTGTGCTCCGGCACCGAGCGCTCCGTGCGCGGCGTCGTGTGCCGTCCCTTCTCCTCCGGGTCGACCCTCCATCTGCTGCGGCCGGCACCCTCGTGTCTTCCGGCTCATGCGGCCGGGCGCGATGATGGGACCGTCTTTCACTCCGGGCGGGGTTGTCCACTTCGGACAGGATGGAGCCGACCGGGTGCCCGATCCCGTCGCGCCGGATCGTGGAACTACGGGCGATCGTGCCAGCGCAGTGGTGGAGTTCGGCATCGTTACCGCTGGCGCCCTCGGCAGGACTCGAACCTGCGCACCCGGCTCCGGAGGCCGGTGCTCTATCCACTGAGCTACGAGGGCAGGTGGGCCGCGTCGCGCAATCCTCGGTGCGACCGATCGGTCGCCACAGCCCGCCGCCACGACTGTAGCCGCGCCCGCCCCGGCTCCTTCGCCCTCGCCGCCCACGCGCCCCGGTACCCTGGCCGCCATGGCGGGCACGGCGTCTTCCGGGGGAGGGTTCCGTGCAGGCGCGGGCGACGAGGCGGGCAACGACGTCGACGGGCTGGCGCACGAGGGAGCGGCCCGCGCCACCAGCGGCGCCACGGCCACCACCGATGGCGGCGACACTGGGGACGGTGGTACCGGCTCGGGGACCCCGGGGAGCGTCGTGCCCGACGACGGGCCCATCGATCCGCGGCTGCTGCCGGACACGGCGGTGATCGGGCCTGACGGGTCCCTGTCGATCGGCGGTGTCGACCTTCTCGAGCTGGCCGACACCTTCGGCACCCCGCTGTTCGTCTACGACGAGGAGCACTTGCGTGCCCGGTGCCGCCAAGCGGTCGCCGCCTGGGGCGATGGCGTGGCGTACGCCACCAAGGCGTTCCTGTGCCGGGCCATGGCCCGCCTCGCCTACGAGGAGGGCATGTGCCTGGACGTCTCCACCGGGGGTGAGCTCCACGTGGCGCTGGCAGCGGCCGTGCCCGCCGAGCGGCTCGTCCTGCACGGCAACAACAAGTCCGAGGCCGAGCTCGCCCGGGCCCTCGAGGTGGGTGTGGGCCGGATCGTCGTCGACTCCTTCGACGAGCTCGACCGCCTCGAGCGCCTGACGGCCGCCGGCGGCGGGGCGGGGGGTACCCGGCGCCAGCCGGTGCTCATCCGGGTCACCCCGGGCGTGGAGGCGCACACCCACGAGTTCGTCCGCACCGGCCAGGAGGACTCGAAGTTCGGGTTCGGGCTGGCGTCGGGAGCGGCGGCCGAGGCCGTCCGCCGGGTGCAGGCCATGCCCGGCGTGGTGCTCACGGGCATCCACGCCCACATCGGCAGCCAGGTGTTCCGGGTCGAGTCCTTCGCCCAGGCCGTCGAGGTGCTGGCACCGTTCTTCGTTCCCCTCGGGCTGGGCGAGCTGGTGGTCGGCGGCGGGCTGGGCGTGGCGTACGTCGCCGGTGAGCGCGCCCCGAGCCTGGCGGAGTGGGCACAGACCGTCCGGGCCGCCTGCCGGCGCTCGGGGATCCCCGGCGACACCAGGGTCCTGGCCGAGCCTGGCCGCGCCATCACCGCCGCCGCGGCCGTCACCCTCTACCGGGTGGGCACCGTGAAGGAGCTGCCCGGCCTGCGCACCTACGTGGCGGTCGACGGCGGCATGAGCGACAATCCCCGGCCCGTCCTCTACGGCAGCGGCTACGAGGCCTTCCTGCCCCGGGCGGTCGCCGCTCCCCGTCCCCGGGCGGTGCGGGTGGTGGGGAAGCACTGCGAGTCCGGCGACGTCGTGGTGGCCGACGCCCGTGTGCCGGCAGACCTGGCCGTGGGCGACGTCCTGGCCACCCCGGTCACCGGCGCCTACGGCTACGCCATGGCCTCCAACTACAACAAGGTGCCCCGCCCGGCGGTGGTGTTCGTGGCGGGTGGCCGGGCACGGGTGGTGGTGCGCCGCGAGACGCTCGAGGACCTGCTGCACCTCGATGCCTGAGTACGCCGCCGCCGTCGGCCGGCTCCGGTGGCCGGGACCGTGACGGCCCGGATCCGGGCACGGCGCACCGGGCGCCGAGCGGTAGCGTGATCGGATGATCGCGCACGAGCCACGAGCGGTGCGGGTGGCCGTCCTCGGCTGCGGCAACGTCGGGGGTGCCCTGGTGCAGCTCCTGCTCGGGGACGCCGACGGCATTGCCGAGCGCTCCGGGGTGCGGCTCGAGCTCGCTGGCGTGGCGGTGGCCGACCCGAGCCGGCCGCGCCCGGGTGTCCCGGCCCGGCTCCTGACCGGCGACGCCAAGTCGCTGGTGGCCGATCCGACCGTCGACGTGGTCGTCGAGCTCATCGGCGGTCTGGAGCCGGCCGGCGAACTGGTGTCGGCCGCCCTGGCGGCGGGCAAACCGGTGGTGACCGCCAACAAGGCCCTGCTCGCCGCCGAGGGGGCCGCTCTGGCGGCGGCCGCGGCCGAGGCGGGCGTGGACCTGCTCTACGAGGCGGCCGTGGCCGGCGCCATCCCCATCATCCGCCCCTTGCGCGAATCGCTGGCGGGCGAGCGGGTGCGCCGGGTCATGGGCATCGTCAACGGCACCACCAACTTCGTGCTGTCGGCGATGACCGACGAGGGCCTGTCCTACGACGAGGCGCTGGCAGAGGCACAGCGGCTCGGCTTCGCCGAACGCGATCCCAGCGCCGATGTCGACGGCCACGACGCCGCGGCCAAGGCCGCCATCCTGGCCGGGTTGGCGTTCCGCTGCGACGTCGTCGACGCCGATGTGCACCGAGAGGGCATCCGCACCCTGACGCCGCTCGACATCGCCACCGCCCGCCGGCTCGGGTTCGTGGTCAAGCTGCTGGCGGTGGCGGAGCGCACCGGGGGTGAGGACATCTCGGTGCGCGTGCACCCGGCCATGGTGCCCGAGTCGCACCCGCTGGCGGCGGTGCGCGGTGCGTTCAACGCGGTGTTCGTCGAGGGTGAGGCGGCAGGCGAGCTCATGCTCTACGGCCGCGGTGCCGGGGGGTTGCCCACGGCCTCGGCCGTGCTCGGTGATGTCATCGATGCCGCCCACAACCGGCTGACGGCCAGCGCGGCACCGGCACCGGCACGGGTGCGGGTCCCGATCCGTCCCATGGACGACGTGCGCAGCGCCTACTACCTCGACCTGCAGGTCGTGGACCGCCCCGGGGTGCTGGCCGCCGTGGCCACCGTCTTCGGTGAGCACGGGGTGTCGATCCGGTCGATGGAGCAGGAAGGGCTCGGCGACCAGGCGCGCCTGGTGTTCCTGACGCACACAGCACGCGAAGGCGACGTCATGGCCACCCTGGCCGGTCTCGAGTCGCTCCCCGTGGTCAAGCGCGCCGGCCGGATGTTGCGCGTGGTGGGGGTCGAGGAGGAATGACCGGCCAGTTGCCCCGCCCGTGGCCTGGCGTCGTCGAGGCGTTCCGGGAGTACTTGCCGGTGGGTCCCGCCACCCCGGTGGTGACGCTGCTCGAGGGCGCTACCCCGCTGCTGCCCGCGCCGCGCCTGTCCGAGCGGGTCGGGGCCCGGGTCCTGCTCAAGCTCGAGGGGCTCAACCCCACGGGATCGTTCAAGGACCGCGGCATGACGCTGGCCATCTCCAAGGCGCTGGAGGAGGGGGCCAAGGCCGTGGTGTGCGCCTCCACCGGCAACACCTCGGCGTCAGCGGCCGCCTACGCGGCCCGTGCAGGGCTGCGGTGCGCCGTGCTCATTCCCGAGGGCCACATCGCCCTGGGCAAGCTGGCCCAGGCGCTCGTGCACGGTGCGCGCGTGCTGCAGGTCCGTGGCAACTTCGACGAGGCGTTGGCCATCGTGCGCCGGCTCGGCGACGAGGCCCCCGTGACGGTGGTCAACTCGGTCAACCCCTTCCGCATCGAAGGCCAGAAGACCGGGGCCTTCGAGATCGTGGACGCGCTGGGAGATGCGCCCGACGTCCATTGCATCCCGGTGGGCAACGCCGGCAACATCACCGCCTACTGGAAGGGGTATCTCGAGTACCGGCAGGCCGGTCGCTGCACCAAGCTGCCGCGCATGTTCGGGTTCCAGGCGGCCGGCGCGGCGCCGATCGTGCTGGGGCACCCGGTTGAGCGCCCCGACACCATCGCCACCGCCATCCGCATCGGCAACCCCGCCTCGTGGTACGGGGCCACGGCGGCGGCCAGCGAGTCCGGTGGCGCCATCCAGGCCGTCACCGACGAGGAGATCCTCGCCGCCTACCGGTTCCTGGCATCCGAGGAGTCGGTGTTCTGCGAGGCGGCGTCCGCGGCATCGGTGGCCGGCCTCCTCAAGATCGGCGCGCCGGCGGGCGCCACCGTGGTCTGCGTCCTGACGGGGCACGGGCTCAAGGACCCCGACCTCGCCATCAGCCAGATCTCGGTGCCCGTCGCGGTCGATGCCGAGTACGGCGCGGTGCTGGCCGCCCTCGAGCTGTAGGGGACCGCGCCGGGTTGGCGCGGGGGCCGGCTGGCGCGGCGGAGCGAGCGGGCGGCCGTGCACAGCGCCAGGCGCGGGCATCGGCCCTTGACGGCGGACGCGGCGCACGGTAGACGTGCCGCGTGCAGCGGGCGGTGCGACGGCAGGGGGGGCGTCTCAGGTCGACACCACGGCGGTGGGGGGCGCGGCGAGTCGCCACCGGCGCGGTCGCCGCCGTCGTGGTCGGGGCCCTCCTGCAGCTGGGGAGTGCCGTGCCGGCTGGTGCGACCTCGCAACTGTCGCTGTCGCCCCAGTCAGCCAGCCCGAGCACGCCGTTCTCCGCCACGTTCTCCTTCGACCCGTCGCCGTACACGTGCGACTACTTCTTCGGCAACACCACCGTGACCTTCACGTGGGACAACGCCACGACACTGGCCCAAGGCGTCAAGTTCCAGAGCCCCGCCACCTGTGTCGCCACTGCCAATGTGGCGGTGCCCGGATCGGCCGCCCCCGGCTCCCACACGGTGACTGCCACGGCGTCCACCACTGCACGACAGCCCGCCTCCCCGAGCGCGTCGGCCAAGTTCACCGTACTGGCGACCACCACCACGGTGCCGCCGGCCAGCACCACCACGACCACCGGCACGACCCCCACCACGACCACCGGCCGGAGCACCACGACCGTGGCAGGGACCACCACCACGGTGGCAGGGACCACCACCACCGCGGTCCCGGCCGGCCCTGCGCCGGTCACCAACCTGGCCCTGCCGCCCGTGGCGTTCACCGGGCCGCCGGCCGCCGGCCATGCGCTCACGGCAGTGCGCTTCACAGCGGGGCCCATCGGCCCGCAGGAGCGCTACCAGTGGTACTTCGAGCCCGGGGCCGCCCCGCTGTCATGCCCTGCCAGCGACCCCGTGGCCCTGCACCGCTTCACGAGCCCGGGAACCTACGACGTGGCCGTGCAGGTGGCCGGCCCCACGGGGACCGGACCGGTCACGACCCGCACGGTCACCGTCGGCTCGTCGGTCCGGTCGGTGGGATCGTTCCGCCCGGTCCGCTCGGCCATGGCCGCAGGGGGTTGCGCCCGGCTCGTCGGTGACCTGGCATGCACCGACCAGCTCCAATTCGACGGGGCGCGCGCTGTGGCCGTCGACGGCTGCTTCGTCGAGCCCCCTCGGACGGTGGCCGCCGGATCGCACGCCACTGCTGTCGCCGGGGCGCTCTCCGGCGCGCCCGGTGGTGCGAGCCTGGTGACGACGACGGCGGCCGTCACCGGCGCAGCCGGCACCACGAGCGGGAGTCCAGGTGCTCCCGCGCCGGCTGCACAGGTGGTCGAGGGGGGGACGCCGCCGCCGGTGACCGCGTTCTCGCCGGCGCGCGCCGACACGGCGCGGTGCACCACCACCGCCTGTCCGGTGTCGGTGGCGCACACGGTGGTCCCGAGCGCTCTGGTCCGTCCCGTCGACGGGTCCGGCGTGTGGGTGTGCACGTGCACGGTGTCGGTGGACGGGCTCGAGATCGCGCCCGGAAGCGGCGCCGACGGCCCGGGCGAGGTCGTGGTCGACGAGCTCGACGACCAGCTCTACGCACCCGACGCCACCGTGCAGGTCGCCGGCAGCACCACGGCGGGTGGGGGCCACCCCGTCACGCTGGCCCGGCACCGCATGATCAACCGCATCCTGCCCGACGCCTCGACCAAGCCCGGCGGCGTGGTGGAGCTGGGCTCGTTCCCTGGCGTCGGCGCGTACCTGCCCAGCGTGTTCGGCTTCTCGCTCGTGGGCACGGCCCGGGCGTACCTGGTCGGGGACCAGCTGCAGGTGAAGGCCACCGTGTCGCTGCCCGACATCCTGGCCGCGGACCCAAGCGGCGATCCCATCACCGGCACGGTCACGCTGGTGGCGGACGGCTCGAGCGGGCTGCACCTCCAGGATCTCGCCATCGAGGTGCCCGACGCCTACCTCGGCGCCGTCGAGCTGCAGCACGTCCACATGAGCTACGACGCCAACGGCGACGTGTGGGACGCGGGCGGCAGCCTGTACCTGGTGGGCGAGGCGGCGGTCACCGGCGACATCGGCTTCCGCCACGGGAGCTTCGACCACGGCTCGGCATCGCTGGACATCGCCAATCCCGGCATCGGGATCGTGCCGCCGATCCTGTACCTCAACCACATCGCCTTCAGCGTGGCCGCGGGCCCGCCGCCGGTGTTCACCGGCGACATCGTCTTGACCGGCGGCGGCGAATTCTCCACGCCCTCCGGCGACGCGGCGGCCGTCACTCTCCACGGCAGCCTCACGTTCACCGACGCCGACCCGTGGAGCATCGACGCCACCGGGGATGCCACCGTGGTCGGGATCGACCTCGCCACCGCGTCGTTGCACTTCGACTCGAGTGGCGCCCTGTCGTTCAACGGCCACGTCCACGCCGACCTGTTCAACCTCGGCGTGGTGACGGTCGACGCCCAGGTCGGCGGTGCCGTCTACAGCGACGGCAGCTTCGACGTCGACAACAGCGTGAACGCCTGTGTCCTGTGGGGAGCAGCGTGCGCCGGGGGCGAAGTGGTGATCTCGAGCCTGGGCTTCGGCGCCTGCCTCGCCTTGTCGGGTCCCTTCGGGACGCACCTGCACATCGGCGGCGGCTACAGCTGGGGCGGCGCCGTCGACATCATGTGGGACAGCTGCGGCGTGGGTCCCTGGCAGGTCGGCCCGCCGCCGCAGCAGGCGGCACCGGCCGGGCGCACCCTCGGTGGGGGCCCGGTGCTGGCGGCCATGCCGATCGCGCCCGAGGCGCTGGGGCCGGCTGGCGCCTACCGCCTGCAGTTCCCCGCAGGGGTGCCGTTCGAGATGGTGGGCGTGACCGGTGGCGGGGCGCCGCCAGATGTGGTGGTGACCGCCCCGGACGGCACGTCCTTCACGACCACGCCCGGACCACCGCATGTGCAGGGGGACGCGCTGGTCATCACCTCGCCCCATGACGACACCACCTACATCGCCATCGTCCGCCCCTCGGCGGGGAGCTGGACGGTGGCCCCGGCGGGCTCGAGCGCGCCCTTCACCCAGGTGCGTGCCGCCGCGGGCCGGCCGGATCCACAGGTGAGCGCCACTGTGACCCGAGCCGGTGGCGGACGCCGTGCCCTGCACTGGCGGGTCGTGCCCCAGCCGGGCATGCGCGTGCGCTTCGTGGAGCAGGGCGCGGGCGCCGATGCCGTCATCGGCACGGCCAACGGCACGTCGGGCACCATCCTCTTCACGCCCGCCGACGGCCTGGCGGGTCGGCGCACCATCGTGGCGGAGGTTTCCCAGGACGGCCTGCCGCGCACCACCGTCGAGCTGGCGACCTACCAGGCGCCGGGCCGGCGCCTGCCGGCACGGCCCTCCGGCCTGTCGGCGGCGCGCAGCGGTGGCGTGCTGTCGCTGCGGTGGGGACCGGTCGCGCTGGCCCACGGGTACGCGGTGCGGGCCGTGCTCCCCGACGGCCGGCGCCTGCTGCTGGTGGAGCCGGCCTCGCACCGTGCGGCCACCGTGACCGGCCTGTACCCGGTCGACGGCGGCCGGGTCGAGGTGCGTGCCGTGCTGGCGGACGGCACACCGGGCCCGGCCGCGGTGCTCGACGTGCCGGTCGTGCGAAGTGGCTCGGGCGGTGGGGACACCGCGCTGGTGGTGGGCCTGGCCGCCGCAGGCGCAGGACTGCTGGCTGCGGCTGCAGCGATCCTCGTGCGCCGCCGCCGCACGGCGGCCTGACGCACCGGGCGACGGCTGGGGCGGCGCCTGGCAAGCGGATTCCCCCTCGTTGGACGCCGGCCCGGCCAGGAGCAGGCTCTGGAGCACGCCCAGCGATCCGGATGGGTCCCGGGTGATCTCCTGCGTCGGGAGCTGGCGGAGTGGGCAGCTGACCCGGGACTGCGCGAGGACCTCGAGGCGCCCGCCGGAGGCGCCTGGACGAGCTGTGAGCGATCCGGTCGGGCCGCTCCACACCTCGGTGTTCGTCGCCCGTGAGGCCGATCGGCCACCGGGAGCGTTGTCCGACCGGGTGACGGTGTCGGTCGTGACCGTCGGCGAGCTCGAACTGGCCGTGCTCAGCACAGCGGACAGCGCCTTGCGAGCGCGCCGGACAGACACACTGGCGTTGGCCCGGAGGATGGATCCGGTCCCGGTAGGCGAGGCGGTCATATGCGCGTGGGCGCGTCCTCGAAACGGGAATCTCCGGCCGTCAGGCCGGGGAGGCGGTCACGAGCGCGTGGTGCGTCTGGTGAGCGATTGCCGACGTGCTGGCATCCAGCGCACGGCGAAACGCACCGATGCCCTGATCGCCGCCACCGCCATCGCCCTCAGGGGGCTGGTGGTGACCCAGGACGACGACTACGACCAGATGGCGAGGGCCCATTCGCCGCTCCAGGTCCGCAAGGTGTGACGATCCGGCCGGACTCCGGGCCCACCTACCGGCCCCAGCGCGCGAGCACCCGCCTGCCACGATGAAGGTCGGGGCAACCGAGCACCCTTCCGGCCAGATCGCGCTCACCGGGCAGCCCCGGTGGCGACATGGGTCACCCCACGGCTGCGGCCGCCGTCGCGCTGTCCACGCAGGTGTGGAGGCCGTTCGAGCGACGCGGGGGATCTGGCTCAGGTCACGGGTGCCACGTCGCGCAGCGCGAGGCGGCGGATGCCATGGCCGAGGGTGCGTGCGCGGTATGCTGGCATACCGTGAAGCGGACGACAGTGAAGCTGCCCGATGATCTCGACGCCCGGCTTCGCCATGCGGCCGAACAGAAGCACGTCACGATCTCCGAGTTCGTGCGCGAGGCGATCGAGACCCATCTCGGGTCTCGCCCAGCGGGACGACGGCGCCTGATCGCCGCGGCGGCGGGGCGAAGCGGATCCCACGATGTCTCGTCACGGATCGAGGAGATTCTGAGCAGCGAGGTGAGCCGATAGCGGTCCTCGTCGACGCTGGGCCGTTGTATGCCTACGTCGACGCCGACGACGACCACCACCATGAGGCTCTCGAGTTCCTCGAATGTCATCCGGGTCCGCTGGTCGTCCCTGTGCTCGTCGTGACCGAGGTGGTCTACCTGTTGGCCAGCCGGCTCGGCGTTGAGGCGGAGATCCGGTTCCTCGGGGACTTCGCGGCCGGCAATCTGGTCAGCGAGCGCCTGGCCGGCGAGGACTGGCTTCGTATCGCGGAACTCGTCGGGCGCTATCGGGACCTGCCACTTGGAACGGTCGATGCCTCAATAGTGGCTGCGGCCGAGAGGCTGCGCGTCACCGAGATCGCAACTTTCGATCACCGCCACTTCACCGTGGTACGGCCCGCTCATGCACCCGCCTTCGAGTTGCTCCCATAGCCAGCTGGCACGGCGCGAGCGGCAGGCGATCTCGCCGGGAGCTCCCGCATCGTCTTGGGCGCGCTCGTCGGCTCTACCCCACCAATCCCGGCATGGGAGCCCCTCCTGCCACGATGAAGGTCGGGGCGACCCAGCACCCTTCCGGCCAGATCGCGCTCACCGGGCACCTCCGCTGGCGCCTTGGGGTGACCCCCCACGGCCTCGACAGGCTGCCGGTGCATCGGTGGTTCTGGCTGGCCCACAGCTGCGCGGGGGGCTGGTCGCAGGGCTCCCGGCCGAACTCGAGGTCGAGAGGGGGCTGGTGGCCGACCCGTTCTGCGGGGGGATGGCGCAGCCACACTCGTGCGCACACTGGTCGCACAGCCATGCGAACATCGGATCGGGAACGGGAGTGGCCGGGGGAATAGCCCCGGACCGGGTGGTGTTGTTGCCCGTGTACGAGGGTGTCCGGTATCATGGCGGACACCGCCCTCCCGGACACCGATGTTCCTCGGCGGTCCGTCGCTCGAGTCGCCGGTCCGGCGAGGTGTGGGGGGAATCCAGCGTGGAGGTCCATGCTGGGCACCTGGTCCTCCGTCCCGTGGTCGTGGCGTACGGGCACGCCCGCCCGCCCGCCGGGACGCAACCGAGAAGAGGTAGCCGAATGGCTGCAGAGCACCAGCTCGAGCGTTCCGTGCTCGAACGCAAGGAACGCGACGAGCTCCGTCAGATCGCCCAGGCGATGTCCCTCGAGACCAGCGCCCGGTCGAGGAAGGCGGACATCATCGACCAGATCCTCATGGCCGCGGGCGTCGAGCCCAGTCAAACGGCGGGGAACGGCGCGAGCAACGGCACGGGCAACGGAGGTCGCAGCCGGACGCGCAAGGCGGCGGCCGCTGCGGCGGGCGGCAGTGCCGCGGTGGCCTCCCCCAGCGCCGCGGCCACCGACGCCACCGCCCCGCTCGACGGCACCGCGGTCGACGCCACCACCCCGCTCGACAGCGCTGCGAAGCTCGACAGCGCTGCCCAGCTCGACGGCGCCGCCACCACTGGTCGCACGGCACCTGACTCCGCTGCTCGTGGCATCGAGCCGGCCCCGGCGAACGCCGGCACGCCCGCGGAGGGCGCACGCCCGCCGGGTGCGGCGGGGACGGTCGCGCCGGCCGACAGTGCCGGTTCGCATGCCACCGGATCCGCGACGACCGGCGCGGCTGCAGGCGTCACGGATGCCCCGAGCACCGAGCGCACCGAGGAACGCCAGGGGCGCCAGCACGCGCCGCAGCACCAGGTGCAGCCCCAAGTGCGTCATGGCGAGCCCGGCAACCGCCGCGGCAACCGCCGTCGTCGCGGGCGTGACCGTGCCGGCGGCGAGCGCGAGCTGCAGGGCGGTGGCCAGGAGCAGTCGTACCAGGGTGAGCTGATCCCGGTGCGGGGGCTGCTGGACCTGCGCGACGAGGGCTACGGCTTCCTGCGGGCCGAGGGGTACCTCCCCAGCTCGCGCGACGTCTACGTGTCGATCAGCCAGGCTCGCCGGTTCGCCCTGCGCAAGGGCGACTACGTCGAAGGAGCGTGCCGGCCGGCCTCGTCGAACGAGAAGTTCCCGGCGCTGATCCGGATCGACTCGGTGAGCGGGCTGCCGCCCGACGAGGCCCGCAACCGTCCCCGGTTCGAGGACCTCACCCCCCTGTTCCCCGACTCCAAGCTGAAGATGGAGCAGCCCGGGTCGCCGGACAACGTGACGGCCCGCATCATCGACCTGCTCGCTCCCATCGGCAAGGGGCAGCGTGGGCTCATCGTCTCGCCTCCCAAGGCGGGCAAGACGACGATCATGAAGCAGATCGCCCACTCGATCGAAGCCAACAACCCCGAGGTGCACCTGATGGTGCTGCTCGTGGACGAGCGGCCGGAAGAGGTGACCGACATGCGCCGCTCGGTCAAGGGCGAGGTGGTCGCCTCCACCTTCGACCGGCCCGCCGAGGAGCACACCCAGGTGGCGGAGCTGGCCATCGAGCGGGCCAAGCGCCTGGTGGAGCTGGGCAGGGACGTCGTGATCATCCTCGACGGCATCACGCGCCTGGCGCGCGCCTACAACCTGGCGCAGCCGGCCACCGGGCGCATCATGTCCGGCGGTGTGGACTCGGGTGCCTTGTACCCGCCCAAGAAGTTCTTCGGTGCCGCCCGCAACATCGAGGAAGGCGGGTCCTTGACCATCCTGGCGACCGCCCTGGTCGAGACCGGCTCCAAGATGGACGAGGTGATCTTCGAGGAGTTCAAGGGTACGGGCAACATGGAGCTCCGCCTCGATCGGCGGCTGGCCGAGCGCCGGCTCTACCCGGCCATCGACGTCAACGCCAGCTCCACGCGCCACGAGGAGCTGCTGTTCGAGCGGGGCCAGCTGCAGCAGGTGTGGAAGCTGCGCCGGGTGCTCAACGCCCTGGCCGCCGACGGCAACGCCGCACCGGGGCTCGAGCTGCTCATGGACAAGATCAAGACCACGCGGTCCAACGACGAGTTCCTGGCGGAGATCGCCAAGGGTCCCACACCGTCGTGACGGTGGCCGTCGCACGACCGGCCCTTGCCGTGTCGGTCGCCGCGCCAGCGGCCCCTGCGTCCGCGGTATCACCACTGGAGGTGTCATGAAGGCTGGAATCCACCCCGACTACGTCGAGGCCACGGTGCACTGCTCGTGCGGGAACACCTTCACGACGCGCTCGACCAAGGCGGACCTGCACGTGGAGCTGTGCAACGAGTGCCACCCCTTCTTCACGGGGAAGCAGAAGCTCGTCGACTCCGGCGGCCGCGTCGAGCGCTTCCAGCGCCGCTACGGGGCACGGGCGTCGCGCAGCGGTTCACCCAAGCGCTGAGGCCGTTGCCGCCATCGGTGCGGCGCGAGCAGGTGCCGCACCGGTGCGCCGGTAGCCTCTGAGCGATGGACGCCGATCGGGTCGGGGCCTGGGAGCGCGAGCTCGACGCCGTCGTCGCCTCGCTGTCGGACCCGGCGGTACTGGGTGACCAGTCCCGGCTGCGGGCCGCGTCGCGACGGCACAAGGAGCTCGACGCCCTGGTGCGCACCGGACGGGCCCTGCTGCAGGCGGAGGCCGACGTGGACGCGGCCCGCCAGATGCTGGGCGAGGCCGAAGGTCCCGAGCGCGACCTGGTCCGTGACGAGCTGGAGCTCGCCGAAGCGGCACGGGACCGCCTGGAGCAGGAGCTGCGCCTCCTGCTGCTGCCCCACGACCCCAACGACGGCCGCAACGTGATCGTGGAGATCCGGGGCGCCGAGGGGGGCGAAGAGGCAAACCTCTTCGCCCGTGACCTGTTCGAGATGTACCGCCGCTACGCCGAGCGTCGCGGGTGGTCGCTGCAGGTCCTCGAGGCGCGGCCCTCCGAGCGGGGCGGGTTCGACGAGGTCGTCTTCGTGGTCCGGGGCGAGGACGCCTGGCAGCGCCTCAAGCACGAGGGCGGTCCCCACCGCGTGCAGCGGGTGCCGGTCACCGAGTCCCAGGGCCGCATCCACACGTCGTCGGCGACGGTGACCGTCCTGCCCGAGGCGGAGGAGGTCGACGTGCGCATCGACCCCCAGGACCTGCGCGTCGACGTCTTTCGCTCCACCGGGCCCGGCGGCCAGTCCGTCAACACCACCGACTCGGCAGTGCGCATCACCCACCTGCCCACGGGCCTGGTGGTCGCCATGCAGGACGAGAAGAGCCAGTTGCAGAACCGGGCCAAGGCCATGCAGGTCCTCCGGGCCCGGCTGCTCAAGCTCGAGCAGGACCGGCAGGCCGCCGAGCAGTCCGAACAGCGCCGGAGCCAGGTCGGTGGGGGCGGGCGGTCGGAGAAGATCCGCACCTACAACTTCAAGGAGAACCGGGTCACCGACCACCGCATCCAGCTGACCCTGCACAAGCTCGACCGCGTCCTCGACGGCGAGCTCGACGACCTGGTCGACGCCCTGCTGGCGGACGAGCGCGACCGCCAGCTTCGCCAGGCCGGCGCCGATCCGGCCGCCGCCGGAGCCCGGTCGTGAGCGGTCGCCCCGGCCGCCATCTGCCCACGGCGCCGTCCCCCCCCGCCGCCGCGCCAGCGCACCCGGCCGCCGGGATGGCAACGGTGCGCGACGTGCTGCTGCGGGCACGGGACCAGCTCGGCTCGGCGACCGAAGCGCGCTGGGTGGTGGAGGCCGCGCTGGAGCGCGACGCCGCCGCGACGGCGTTGCCCCCCGGGCCACCGTCCTGCCAGGGTGGCGGCGGACGCCCGCGCTCGTCGCGGCCCCGGGCGGCCGTGGCACTCGCCCGCACGGGCGCGGCCATGAGCCCCCGGGCCGTGCAGGAGGTCGACGACATGGTGGCCCGCCGGCTCTCGGGCGAGCCCCTCCAGTACGTGGTGGGGGAGTGGTCGTTTCGCACCCTGGAGCTCGCCGTGGACCCCCGCGTGCTGATCCCCCGGCCGGAAACCGAGGTGGTCTGCGGGCGGGCGCTCGACGAACTGGCCCGCGCCGCCGCCGATGCACCGGGCGGCGTGCCCGTGGTGGTCGTCGACCTCGGCACGGGCTCGGGCGCCCTGGCGTTGTCGCTGGCCGTCGAGGGCCCCGCCCGTCTCGGTGGGCGCCCACTGGAGGTGTGGGCGACCGACGACTCGCCCGGCGCCCTGGAAGTGGCCGCCGCCAACCTCTCGGCCGTGCGCGCCGGCCATCCCGAGGCGGCGCCGGTGCGCCTGGCGGCTGGCTCGTGGTTCGAGGCGCTGCCGGGCGAGCTGGCGGGCAGGGTCACGCTGGTGGTCTCGAACCCGCCGTATGTGTCGGAGGCGGAGTGGGAGCGGCTCGATCCCGTGGTGCGCGACCACGAGCCGCGTACTGCGCTGGTGGCAGGCCCGGTGGGCACCGAGGCCATCGATCGGATCCTCGAGGAGGCCCCGCGGTGGCTGGGACCGTGGGGCGTGGCCGTGCTGGAGCTGGCGCCCGCCCAAGCCGAGGATGCCGCGCTGCGTGCCCTGGTGTCGGGGTTCGACGGCGTGCTCATGCGCCCCGACCTGGCGGAGCGGGCGCGGGTCCTCGTGGCGCGTCGCTGGGGCGGCTGATGGTGGACGCGGCGGCCGAGGCCCTGGCCCGGGGCGAGGTCGTTGCCCTGCCCACCGACACCGTCTACGGACTGGCGGTCGTCGCCAGCCGTCCCGCTGCCGCGGCGGCCCTCGCCCGCCTGAAGGGCAGGGGGGCGGACGTGCCCATCCAGGTCCTCGTGGCCGGCCTGGAGCAGGCGGACGCGCTGGCAGGCCCCGACGGCCTCCGCGGTCCCGCCCGGCGCCTGGCCGAGCGGTTCTGGCCCGGCGGGCTCACCGTGGTGGTTCCGCGGCGTGCCGGCGTGCAGCTGGATGTGGGCGGGGACGGCACCACCGTCGGCCTGCGCTGCCCGGCGACCGGGCTCGTGCGCGCCCTGTGCCGCCGCGTCGGACCCCTGGCGGCCACCAGTGCCAACCGCCACGGCGCGCCCCCGCTGCCGACCGCGGCCGCCGTCCGGGAGGCCTTCGGTGCCGCGCTGGCAGTGGTGGTCGACGGGGGCGCGTGCACCGGTCTCGCCTCCACCGTGGTGGACCTGACCGGCCCCGAACCGGTGTGCCGGCGCGAGGGAGCCGTTCCCTGGCAGGCCGTGCTCGACGAGCTGGGCTGAGCACACCACGGCGGGCGATCGTTCGAGGGCCCGAGGGCCGATGGGGCCGCGCCGGGCATCCGCCGACCGCGACCGGTGGGCACCGGCGCGCGGGGCCGCCGCGGGCCGGCAGCATCCGGCCGCCGGCCGGCGCGGGCGCCAGGGGTGGTCCCGTCGCTGGCCGATATGCTCGACCCGTGGAGCGAACCGACGATGCGCTGGCCTCCCCGATGGGTGCGTGGCTGGCGGGCGACCCCGAGGTCGCGGCGCTCCTCGGCGACGAGCTGGCGCGCCAGAGCACGACCCTGCAGCTCATCGCGTCGGAGAACTTCACCTCGCCAGCGGTGCTGGCGGCCACCGGGTCGGTGCTCACCAACAAGTACGCCGAGGGGTACCCGGGTCGGCGGTACTACGGGGGGAACCAGGTCGTCGACGAGGTGGAGGACCTCGCCCGGGAACGGGCCAAGTCCCTCTTCGGCGCCGAGCACGCCAACGTCCAGCCCCACGCCGGCGCCCTGGCCAACCTCGCCGTCTACCAGGCGCTCCTGCAGCCCGGCGACACGGTGCTGGCCATGCGCCTCGACCAGGGTGGGCACCTCACCCACGGGTCGCCCGCCTCGATCACCTCCAAGATCTGGCGCTTCGTCGCCTACGGCCTCACCCCGGCGTCCGACGACCCGGACCGGCCGGGCGAGGTCATCGACTTCGACCAGGTGGCCGACCTCGCCAAGGCCGAGCGCCCCAAGCTCATCGTGGCCGGCGCCACCGCCTATCCCCGCCAGATCCGGGCCGAGCCGTTCCGGGAGATCGCCGATGCGGTGGGGGCGCTGTTCATGTTCGACATGGCCCACCCTGCCGGACTGGTGGCCGGGGGCGCGCACCCGAGCCCGGTCGAGCTGGCCGACGTCGTGACCTTCACCACCCACAAGACCCTCCGCGGTCCGCGAGGCGGGGCCATCTTGTGCCGAGCGGAGCACGCCAAGGCCATCGACGCAGCCGTCTTCCCCGGGCTGCAAGGTGGCCCCCTCGAGCACGTCGTGGCGGCCAAGGCGGTGGCCTTCGCCGAGGCAGCCCAGCCCGCGTTCGCCGACTACGCCCATGCCGTGGTCCGCAACGCGAAGGCGCTGGCGGCGGGGCTGGCGGCGGAGGGCTTCCGCCTCGTGTCGGGTGGCACGGAGAACCACCTGCTGCTGCTGGACCTGCGCAGCTTCGACCCCGAGCTCACGGGCAAGCAGGCACAGGAGACCCTCGACCGCGCCGGGATCACGCTCAACCGCAACACCATCCCCGACGACCCGCGCTCCGCCTTCGTCACCAGCGGCCTGCGCCTCGGAACGGCGGCAGTGACCACCGCGGGCATGGGCGAGGCGGAGATGGCCCGGATCGCCACCCTCATTGGCACGGCGTTGCGTGGCCGGGCGGACGACGCGGTGGTGGCCGGGGTGCGGGCCGAGGTCCGCGAGCTGTGCGCCGCCTTCCCGCCGTACCCGTCGCTGCGGGCCTCCGGCCCGGTGGGCGGACGGGGGGGCTGACACCATGCCCCCGCTGGGGGCCTATGCCGCGGTGGCGGCGGTGGCCGCCGTGTGCACCTACCTCGGGACGTTCCTGGCCCGGCGGGTGGCGCTTCGGATCGGCTTCGTCGACCGCCCCACCGACGACCGGCGGGTCCACACCTCGCCCACTCCCTACGGCGGGGGCGCGGCCATGTTCGTGGCCTTCCTGGTGGCGATGATCGTGGCGTCGCAGCTGCCGCAGCTGCGCGGGATGTTCCTGGGGTCCTCCGAGCCGTTGGGCGTGGTGCTGGGCGCGGCCGTGATCTTCGTCGTGGGCACGATCGACGACGTGCACGCCATGTCGGCTCCCGCCAAGATGGCCGGCCAGGTGCTGGCGGCGTCGGTGCTGGTCTTCCTGGGCGTGACCATGTTCCAGTTCAAGATCCCGCTGGCCGGCACGGTGGTGCTGTCACCGGACGTGACCCCGCTGCTCACCGCGTTGTGGGTGATCGGCATCACCAACGCCGTCAACCTCATCGACGGCCTCGACGGGCTGGCGGCGGGCATCGTCGCCATCGCGTCGGGCGCCCTGGCCGTCTACGGCCTCCGGCTGGTGTTCACCGGCTCGCTGCCCACCGACAACCTCGGCCCGCTGGTGGCCGCCATCGCCTTCGGGGCCTGCGTCGGGTTCCTGCCGCACAACTTCCATCCGGCCAGGGTGTTCATGGGCGACGGCGGGGCGCTGTTCCTGGGCCTGCTCATGGCCGTGTCCACCATGGTGATCGGTGGCCGCACCGCCGCGGTCAGCGGCCAGACCTACTTCTTCTTCGCCCCCCTGTTCATCCCGGTCTTCATCCTCGGCGTGCCCATCGCCGACATGGCCTTCGCCTTCGTGCGCCGGACCGCCCGGCGGACCGGGTTCCACACGCCCGACAAGGACCACGTCCACCACCGGCTCCTGCGCCTCGGCCACGGGCACCGGCGCACGGTGCTCATCCTGTGGGCCTGGACGGCGGTGCTGTCGGGCTTCGTGCTCTACCCGCTGTTCGCGCCGAGCGGCAACGCCATCATCCCCTTCGGAGCCATCGCGCTCGGCCTTGCCCTCTACACCCTGTTCCACCCGGGGCTGCGCAAGAACGGCGACGACGCGGAGCTCGCCGGCGGCGACGGGACCCACGCGGACGGCACCGGGGTGGCCAGCGGCCGGGCTGGCGGCGGGGTGGCGCGGAGCGCCTCGGTCATCGGGGGCGCCGTCGCTCCCGGCGCAGCGACTGCCGACCCCCCGCCGGCAGACGCCCGGACGCTCCCCCTGCCAGCCGATCCCGATGCCGTCCCCCTGCCCGGCAGTGCCCTGGCCATGGATCCGGCGCCGGCCAGCGCCGCGTCGCCCGGCCCCCGGCCCTCGAGGTCCCGGTCCGCCCGCCACAGGCCCCCAGCGCGTCGGACGGCGCGTCCGCTGCGGCGCGCACCCGGTGCCTGCGACCCGGCAGCCGGCGAGGGACGGTGATGGTGACCGGCGGACGTTGCAGGCGGAAAGGGCCTGGTCGGGCGGGCGGTGCGGCTCGCTCGTTTTGCCGTGCACAAGCCCGGGATGCGAGTATGACGGCCGTGAACCGGCCCCTCGCCCCTGCCCGCGGACGGTGCCCGGCCGGCGCCGCGCCGACCGGGCGCGCCGAGTGAGCGCAGGCAGCATCGGCGATGCGTTGCACCTTGGCGTGGGCTGACGCGGGCCTGGAGCAGGCACATGGCTGCCGAGCCACCCGAGCTCGGGCGGGATCCGAGCGAGCGGCCCGGTGTGCCGCCTGGGGACAGCCCCGAGGGGACCGGCGTGCCGCCCGAGGGCGGGGCCAGGTCCTCGCCGGGACTCTTCGATCTGCTGGCGATGAGCCTCACGACCGCCATGCTCGTCGGCGGGGGCCTCGGGCTGGGGCTGCTCGTCGACTCGCTCGCCCACAGCAGCCCCTTCGGGGTGTTCGGCGGCCTGGTGCTGGGCATCGTGGCCGCTGTGGGCAGCACGGTCCGGCAAGTGCGCAAGTTCCTGTAGCGGCGCCCCGGCGGGTGCAGGGGCCGAGGAGAGCGCAACGGGCATGGTGAACGTCTTCTCGCAGCTGTCGCTTCCCCAGCTGTCGAGCGTCGCCCGGCGCGCCGCACTGAGTGCGGTGGTGCTCGGTGCCGGCGGGTTGCTGGCGCTCGCGGTGGCGGGGTACCCCGTGGCCGGCCTGGGGGCCTGCCTCGGCCTGGCCCTGGCCATGGGCAACTTCCGCATGATCACCGTGGCCACCGCCAAGGCCGCTGCCTCCGCCCGGGCCGACACGCGTCGTCCCCTGGCGCTCAACACCGTGGCCCGCCTGGGCCTGCTGACGGGCATCGTCATCGCCTTGATGTTCGTGTCCCGTTCGCTCGCCTTCGGGACGGTGGTGGGGCTGGCCGTCTTCCAGTTCAGCCTGCTCGCCAACATCGTGGTGTCCATGCTGCGCAACCCGATGCTGGGCGACACCGTGATGGGCGAGGCGCTGCCCGACGACGAGGAGGACGCATGACCCGGGGGGGCACGCGGTGAGCGCGCTGGTCGCGCCCGGCGTCCGCCTGCTCGCCGCCGACATCAACGTCGGGACCCACGTCCAGAAGTGGGGACTGAACCTCGACACGCTGTGGGCGACCGGGGTTGCCGCCGCGGTGGTCATCACCCTCGGCCTCGTCCTGCGGGCGCGGGCCACGAGCGGGGTCCCGGGCAAGCTGCAGCTGGCATGGGAGATGGGCGTGCAGGCCGTGCAGCGCCAGGTCGAGGGCTCGATCGGTCCCCGGGGCGCGGCAGTGGTGCCGCTGGCGGTCGCCCTGTTCGTGTTCATCCTGGTGGCCGACTGGTTCTCGGTGCTGGGCATCGGATCGGAGATCGAGTGGCTGGGGCCGCCCACCAGCGACATCAACGTCACCCTGGCGCTCGCGTTGGTCGTGATCGTGCCGGTGCACGTTGCCTCGATCCGCACCCGGGGCATCGTCGGCTACCTGAAGCACTACGTGGCCCAGCCGTTCCCGAAGTTCCTCTTCCCCGTGAACGTCTTCATCAACACGGTGGAGGAGGTCGCCAAGCCGCTGACGCTGGCGCTCCGACTGTTCGGCAACCTGCTGTCGGGCGGGCTGATGCTGGCGCTCATCGCCGCCTTGGGCGTGTGGACGTTGGCCCACATCCCCATCGGCGACATCGCCACCCTCATCCTCGAGCCGATCTGGAAGCTGTTCGACCTCCTGATCGGTGCCATCCAGGCGTTCATCTTCTCCCTCCTCACGATCCTGTACTTCGACACCGCCATGAGCGAGGCGCACTGAGCGACCAGCCCGGCCACCACAGCCGACGGACCACCCACGTCACGTCCACGGACGACACGGAAACCACCTTCACGCACAATCCCCGATACCAAAGGAGCAAGCACCGATGGCAGCAGACACAGCGCTCGACCACGCGATCAGCCTCGCGGGCGCCATGGTCGGCGGCGGCCTGCTGATGGGCGGCGGCGCCGTCGGCGCCGCCATCGGCGACGGCCTGGCGGGCAGCCAGACGATCGCCGGTGTGGCCCGTCAGCCCGAGGCCCAGGGCCGCCTGTTCACGATCATGTTCCTGACCGTGGGTCTGGTGGAGGCCATGTACTTCATCAACCTGGCCTTCACCGCCCTGTTCGTCTTCTCCCTCTACAAGAAGAGCTGACAGCACGGGCCCGGCCGTGGTGGCCGGGTGCCGCCGGACCGTCCGACCAGAGCCGAAAGAGGCTTCCAAGCGATGTTGGCCAGCAGCAACTTCCTCATCCCCAACCGGACGCTCATCGTCGTGGTGATCGCGTTCCTCATCGTGCTGTTCGTGCTGTGGCGCTACGTCCTGCCCGTGCTGAACAAGGCCCTCGAGGAACGCCAGGAGCAGATCCGCCAGTCCCTCGAGGCAGCCGACGCCGCCCGGCGGGAGGCCGACGAGACGCGGGCCCAGCGCCAGGGGATCCTCGACGAGGCCCGGCGCCAGGCGCGGGAGATCGTGGCCCAGGCCAACGCCACGGCCGAGCAGGTCAAAGCGGACGCCGCCGCCCGGGGCCAGGCCGAGTACGACCGCTTGGTGGCGGCCGCGGCGGCGGACATCGCCCTGGCCCGTCAGCGGGCGGTCGACGAGGTCAGTGCCCAGGTGGGCGCGCTGGTGGTGTCGGTCGCCCGGCAGGTCATCGGCCGTGAGGTCGACGAGGCCAGCCATCGGGCACTGATCGACGAAGCCGTCGCCGCCCTGCGGGCGTCGGCCGACGCCAGCTCGGCACGGGCGGGGGCGTGAGCGGCGGCAGCGGGACGGCCGCAGCCGGTCGGAGACGGACCGGCCGGTCGGGCGCAGCAGGTCGGGCGCAGTCGGGAAGCCGGTCGGGAAGCCGGTCGGGAAGCCGTAGGTCGTAAAGGAGCCACCGAGGTGCACCCCTCGTTGGGTGGGTACGCCACCGCAGTACTCGAAGACGCCGTCGCCGACGGCTCGGTGGCGCGCGTGGCGGAGGACCTGGGTGCCGTCGAGTCGCTGGTGACGCACAACCCGTCGTTGGCCGCCGCGCTCACCGACGTGGTCGTGCCCGCGCCGGCGCGGCAGGCCGTCGTCGAGGAGCTCGTGGCCGGCCGGATCGCCCCGGCTGCCCTGCGGCTGGTGGTGCGGACCGTCCACGACGAGCGCGCCCCGGACCTGCCGGTCGCCCTGCACGAGCTGGCCGAGCTGGCCCACCTCACGGCCTCGTTCCGTGCAGAGGACGTCGAGGCCGAGCAGCCCCGGTTGGGCCGGATCGGCGCCCGCCGCCGTGCTGCGGGCTACGCCGCCGCCGTGTTCGAGTCGCTGCCGGCGGTGCACGACATCGAGGAGGTGGAGGACGAGCTGTTCCGGTTCGCCCGCATCGTCGAGTCGAACCCACAGCTGCGCGACACGCTGGCCGATCCGGCCATCACGGTGGCGGCGCGCCGACGCCTGGTGGGCTCCCTCCTCGAGGGCAAGGTGCACCCCGCCACGCTGCGCCTGGCTCGTGCCGTCATCCACCAGCGCGTCCGGGACGTGGTGCAGGGCCTGGACTTCATGGTCGAGCAGGCGGCGGTTGCCCGGGGATGGCGCCTGGCCCGGGTGCGGGCGGCCCGGCCGGTGGACGCCGATGTCCGTGCCCAGCTGGCCGACCAGCTGCGCCGGCTGACGGGCCGGCCGGTCGAGCTGCAGGTGACCGTCGACCCCGGCCTGCTGGGTGGGGTCGTGGTGGAGGTCGGTGACCTCCGCGTCGACGCCACCGCCGTCCACCGTCTCGAACAACTGCAGGAACACCTCCTCGGACCCGAGGGGGCCACGCGAGGAGCAATCCACTGATGGCAGAGCTCATGATCGACGCGCAGGAGATCGCGGCGGCGCTGCAGCGCCACGTGGCCGAGTACACCCCCGAGGTGTCGGCCGAGCAGGTCGGCCGCATCGTCGAGGTCGGCGACGGCATCGCCCGCATCTCGGGGCTGCCCAACGCGGCCGTCAACGAGCTGCTCGAGTTCGAGGACGGCACGATGGGCCTGGCGCTCAACCTCGACGAGGACACCATCGGCGCAGTGGTCCTCGGCAGCGACACCTCCCTCGAGGAGGAACAGCTGGTACGGGCGACCGGCCGGATCCTGTCGGTGCCCGTGGGCGACGCTTTGCTGGGCCGTGTCGTGAACCCGCTGGGCGAGCCCATCGACGGCAAGGGCCCCGTCGCCGCCACCGAGTTGCGCCGCCTGGAGGTGCAGGCCCCCGGCATCGTCGCCCGCCAGCCGGTGAAGGAGCCGTTGCAGACCGGAATCAAGGCGATCGACTCCATGACCCCCATCGGCCGGGGCCAGCGCGAGCTGATCATCGGCGACCGCAAGACCGGCAAGACCACGGTGGCGATCGACACCATCATCAACCAGCGCGGCCAGGGCGTGAAGTGCATCTACGTCGCCGTCGGCCAGAAGGGTTCCTCCATCGCCCAGACGGTGGCAACCCTGGCCGAGCACGGTGCCCTCGAGTACACGGTGGTGGTGGCGGCGGCCGCGTCCGAGCCGGCACCCTTCAAGTACCTCGCCCCTTATGCCGGCTGCGCCATGGGCCAGCACTGGATGGAGAACGGCGAGCACGCGCTCATCGTCTACGACGACCTCTCCAAGCAGGCCGAGGCGTACCGGCAGCTGTCGCTGCTGCTGCGGCGGCCTCCCGGGCGCGAGGCCTACCCCGGCGACGTCTTCTACCTCCACAGCCGGCTGCTCGAGCGAGCGGCGAAGCTCTCCGACGAGCGCGGCGGCGGGTCGCTCACGGCGTTGCCCATCATCGAGACCAAGGCCGGCGACGTCGCCGCCTACATCCCCACCAACGTGATCTCGATCACCGACGGCCAGGTGTACCTGGAGTCGGAGCTCTTCTACGCCGGCGTGCGGCCCGCCATGAACGTGGGCATCTCGGTGTCGCGCGTCGGTGGCGCCGCCCAGATCAAGGCCATGCGCTCGGTGGCCGGCACGCTCAAGATCGACCTGGCGCAGTTCCGGGAGCTCGAGGCGTTCGCCACGTTCGGCTCCGAGCTCGACAAGGTGTCCCAGGCGCAGCTCGACCGCGGGTATCGCCTGACCGAGCTCCTCAAGCAGCCCCAGAACGCACCGATGCCGGTCGAGGAGCAGGTGGTGGTGATCTACGCCGGCACCAACGGGTGGGTCGACGACATCCCGGTCTCCGAGGTGCGCCGCTTCGAGGCCGAGCTCCTCGAGTTCATGCGGGCCAACCACCCCGAGCTCCTCACCCACATCCGCGACAGCGGCACGCTGCCCGAGGAGGCCAAGCTCGACAAGGCCCTGCAATCGTTCAAGGACGGCTTCGACGTGGGCGAGGGGAACTGACCCGTGGCCCGCGGCGAGGAGCGCGTGCTGCGGCGGCGGATCCGCAGCGTGCAGGCGACGAAGAAGATCACCAAGGCGATGGAGCTCATCGCCTCGTCGCAGATCGTGCGCGCCCAGAACCGCATCCGTGCCGCCGGCCCCTACCTCGACGGCGTGGCCGCCGTGCTGGCCGAGGCGGCTGCCGACGTGGGCCCGGCCGCCGGCCCGGTGCTCGGCGTGCCCGAGAACCCCACGCGGGTGCTGGTGCTGGTGATCGTGGCCGATCGCGGTCTGTGCGGCGGGTACAACGTCAACGTCCTGCGCACCGTGGAGCGGACGCTGCGTGGCGGCCGGCAGGCGGGCGTGGCCTACCGGGTGGTGACGGTGGGCAAGAAGGCCCAGTCCTACCTGCGCTTCCGGCGGGTGCCGGTGGAGGAGTCGTTCCTCGGCTTCTCCGAGCGCCCCACCTTCGAGGACGCCCGGCGGGTGGCCAGCGCGGTGACGGCACCGTTCCTGGCGGGCGAGGTCGACCAGGTGCTGGTGATCTCGACGCGGTTCCTCTCCGCCGGCACCCAGGTGGTCGAGACGCGCCAGCTGCTGCCGCTGCCCGAGCCCGCCGCCGGCGAGGGCGAGCCGGCGCCTCCCGCCGGTGCCCGGGCGCGGGGCGGGTACACGGAGTTCGAGCCCGATGCCGCCCAGCTGCTCGTCGAGCTGGTGCCCCTGTATGCCGGGGCAGCGGTGTTCGGCGCGTTGCTCGAGGCGGCTGCCAGCTTCTTCACGGCCCAGCAGCGGGCCATGGCGGCGGCCACCGACAATGCCGAGGAGCTGGTCAAGACCCTGACGCGTGCCATGAACCGGGCCCGCCAGGACGCCATCACCACCGAGATCATGGAGATCGTGGGCGGTGCCGAGGCCCTGCGCCAGGCAGCCGGCCGCGGTCGGAGCTAGCCACCACCACCCACGAGGGAGCGAAGGTCGGATGACCACCACAGCCACCGAGCCCACCACCACGCCAGCGGCGCTTCCCGACGGCCGCGTCGTCGCCATCGCCGGTCCCGTCGTCGACGTGGAGTTCCCGCCCCACGCCCTGCCCGAGATCAACCACGCCGTGCAGATGGACCTCGAGCTCGAGGGCCGGACGGTGACGGTCACGGCGGAAGTGGCCCAGCAGATCGGCGAGGGACGGGTGCGGTGCATCTGCCTGAAGCCCACGGACGGCCTGCGCCGGGGCACGGCCGTGCGCAACACCGGCCGGGGCCTGACGGTGCCGGTGGGGGACGCCACCTTGGGGCACGTGTTCAACGTGCTGGGCGAGTCCCTCGACGTCGCCGACATCGGCGCCGTGCAGGAGCGGTGGGAGATCCACCGCGAGCCGCCGCCGTTCGAGAACCTCGAGCCCCGCGCCCAGATGTTCGAGACCGGCATCAAGGTCATCGACCTGCTCGAGCCCTACGTCCAAGGCGGCAAGATCGGCCTGTTCGGCGGGGCCGGCGTGGGCAAGACGGTGCTCATCATGGAGATGATCAACCGGGTGGCCACGGTGCACGGCGGTGTGTCGGTGTTCGCCGGCGTCGGTGAGCGGACCCGCGAGGGGACCGACCTGTGGCTCGAGATGCAGGAGTCCGGCGTCATCGAGAAGGCCGCTTTGGTCTACGGCCAGATGGACGAGCCCCCCGGCGTGCGCCTGCGCGTCGCCTTGGCGGCCCTCACGATGGCCGAGTACTTCCGCGACGTGAAGAACCAGGACGTGCTGCTGTTCGTGGACAACATCTTCCGATTCGTCCAGGCGGGGTCGGAGGTCTCCACCCTGCTGGGGCGGATGCCCTCCGCCGTGGGCTACCAGCCCACCCTGGCCGACGAGATGGGCGAGCTGCAGGAGCGGATCACCTCGACCCGAGGTCGGTCGATCACCTCGCTGCAGGCGGTGTACGTGCCGGCAGACGACTACACCGACCCGGCACCGTTCACCACCTTCACCCACCTCGACGCCACCACCGAGCTGTCGCGCCAGATCGCCTCGCTGGGCATCTATCCGGCGGTCGACCCGCTGGCGTCCACCTCCAACATCCTGACGCCCGAGGTGGTGGGCCAGCGCCACTACGACTGTGCCCGCCGGGTCCAGGGGGTGCTCCAGCGCTACCGCGAGCTGCAGGACATCATCGCCATCCTTGGGCTCGACGAGCTGTCGGAGGAGGACCGGCTCACGGTGTCCCGGGCGCGCAAGATCCAGCGGTTCCTGTCGCAGCCGTTCAACGTTGGCGAGGCGTTCACGGGCCTGAAGGGCGTCACCGTCCCGGTCCAAGAGACGGTCGAGTCGTTCGAGGCGCTGCTCGACGGTGAGCTCGACGACGTGCCGGAGCAGGCCTTCCTCAACGTCGGCGGGGTCGAGTCCGTGCTGGAGAAGGCCCGGACCCTCGAGGCGAGCGCCGAGTAGCCGTGGCGACGTTCCCTGCCAGCCTCGTCACACCGGAGCGGATCCTGCTCGAGGAGCCCGAGGTCGAGGCGGTCGTCCTGCGCACCGACGACGGCGATGCCACCTTCCTGGCCGGGCACACGCCGCTCGTCGGCGCACTGGTGCCGGGCCTGGTGCGATTCGTCCGGTCCGGCGGCGACGAGGAGCGGGTTGCGGTCCACGGTGGGTTCGTGAAGGTCGACGGTGACCGGGTGACCGTGCTCGCCCCCGTGGCCGAGCTGTCCACCGACATCGACGTGGAGCGGGCCCGCCGGGCGCTGCAGGCGGCCGAGGAGCGGCTGGCCGAGCTGGGGGCGGGGCGCAGCGAGGGCGAGGACGGCCACCTCGAGCGTGCGCTGGCCGAGGCCCGGGCCGCGGCCGAGCGCGCCAGGGTCCGCCTCGAGGTGGCCGGCGCCTGACGCCGACGCGGCCGGCGCCCCACCGCGACCGCGCCGGATGCCGTGCGCCGGTCGGTGCCTGACCCCGTCGAGCTGCGCTGCAGCGCACCGACCGGTGCCCTGCGACCCTGCCGCCCTGCGGCCCGTGCCGGCGGGTGGCGTCCCGGGCGGATGGTGGCCCGGTACGGTGGTGCGAATGCCGCCGGGCGGTGGGTGAGCTGATGGACGGCGGGATCGACGACTTCGCTGCCGTGCTCGACGCGGCGCGCCAGGGCGACGACGATGCTGCGGCTGTCCTGTTCGACGCCGTGCACCCCGGGCTGCTGCGCTACCTGCGCTGGCACGAGCCGCGCGCCGCCGAGGACCTGGCGGCGGACACGTGGCTGGCCGTGGCCGAGCGCCTGGGGGGCTTCGAGGGGGACGAACAGGCCTTCCGGGGCTGGGTGTTCGCCATCGCCCGCCGGCGGCTGGCCGACCACCGGCGCCGGAGCCGCCGCCGGCGCACCACCCCGGTGGCGCCCGAGACCCTGACCCGCATCGGCGGCGGCCTGGATCCCGCGCAGGTGAGCCTCGAGGCGGCCGACGCCCAGCAGGCGGTGGCCCGCCTGGTGGGCGTGCTGTCCCGTGACCAGGCCGAGGTCGTCCTGCTCCGGGTGCTCGCCGGCTTGGGCGTGGAGGAGGTGGCGCGCCTTGTGGGCAAGCGTCCTGGCACGGTGCGTGTCCTCCAGCACCGGGCCCTGCGGCGCCTGGCGCAGGCGGAGGCCGCCCGCCGCACCCCCACCGACGGTGCACGGCACCGGTCGGGCCGGGGGCGCCGACGCGAAAGTCCTGGTTGAGTCGTTCTTTCGGGAAATGTGCCCGAAGGCGTAACGCGTGAGGGTGCTCGGGCGATCTGGAGGGTGCAATGGCGAAGTTCCCGCTCGACGACGAGGTGGTCGACCGGCTGCTGGCAGGTGCGCTGGCGCCGGACGACGCCCCGCCGGGGTTCGGGCCGGTCGCCGCCCTGGTGCGGGCGGCTCGGGGCCCGGCCGCGGCGAACGAGCTCGCCGGGCGGGCGGCTGCCGTCGACGCACTCGTCCGTGGCGGGGCGGGTGCCACGAGCCCTGTGAGGTCCGGGAGGACGTCCATGATCGGGAAGCTGCTCGGTGTGAAGACCCTGGCGGTGGCGGTACCTGGCCTGCTGCTGACCGGCGGCGTGGCGGCGGCGGCCACCGGCTCGCTGCCTGGTCCGGCCCAGTCGGCGGCGTCGCACGTGCTGTCGGACGTGGGGATCTCGGTCCCAAATGGCCACGGAGGGCACAGCGGCACGGGTACCAGCGGTTCCAGCAGTTCCCAGGGGTCGGCCAACGGGCATGCAGCCAACGCCACGGGTCCCGACGCCACCGGCCCAGCCGCCTACGGGCTGTGCACCGCCTTCAAGGCCGGTGGCCTGAACCAACACAGCGTCGCCTACCGCAACCTGGCCAAGGCGGCAGGTGGCGCCAGCAACATCGACACGTACTGCGCCTCGGTGTCCAAGCCCACCACCACCACCACGCAGGGCAACGGCACCGGTGACGACACCTCGTCGGACGTGACCTCGACCACCACGGCCGGCTCGGGGAACCGCGACCACGCCCCGGTGTCCACGCCGCCGACCCAAGGTCCACCCAGCTCGACCCCGCCGGTGTCGGCCCCGCCGGTCTCGACGCCGGATTCGGGGGCCGACTCCTCGGGCACCGGCCCGGGGGGCCACGCACCCTCCTCGACCCCTGGTGAGGGAGCACACTAGGGAGCGATCCGTTCCGGGAGGGTCAAGCCTCCGCCGCCGCCCCCAGAGCGGCCCGTACGTCCGGTCTCTCCCGTACGGGTCTCCCTGGGAGACGGCGGCGGTGGCGCGTGTGGGCACCGGCCCACGGCCCGGGCCGTGCCCTGCGACCGGGTCAGCCGAACTCGATGGTCGAGAACTCCCGCAGCTTGCCGAGCGAGTGGCGCGCGCTCACCAGCCGCACGGTGCCCGATCGCGACCGCATCACCAGCGACTGGGTGGTGGCGCCGAAGTCGTGGTAGCGCACGCCCTGGAGCAGCTCGCCGTCGGTGATCCCGGTGGCGGCGAAGAAGCAGTTGTCCCCGCGCACCAGGTCGTCGGTGGTGAGCACGGCGTCGATGTCGTAGCCCGCCGCCTCAGCGCGCGCCCGTTCCGCGTCGTCGCGCGGCCACAGGCGCCCCTGCATCTCGCCACCCATGCACTTGAGCGCAGCCGCCGCCAGCACGCCCTCGGGCGTGCCACCTGTGCCCAGCAGGATGTCCACGCCGGAGTCGGGCCAGGCGGTGGAGATGGCACCGGCCACGTCGCCGTCGGTGATGAGCTTGATGCGCGCCCCGCTGGCGCGCACCTCGGCGATCAGCTCGGCGTGGCGTTCGCGGTCGAGGATGACGGCGGTCACGTCGCGGACGGACTTGCCCAGCGCCTTGGCCACCGCCTCCAGGTTGTCCGTGGGCGACCGGCGGATGTCCACCGCGCCCGCCGCCTTGGGCCCCACTGCCAGCTTCTGCATGTAGACACAGGGCCCCGGGTCGAACATGGTGCCGCGCTCGGACACGGCGATCACCGCCAGCGCGCCACCGCGGCCGAGGGCGGTCAGCGTGGTGCCGTCGATGGGGTCCACGGCGATGTCGGTCGGCGGCGGCGAGCCGTCACCGATCCGCTCCCCGTTGTAGAGCATCGGTGCGTGGTCCTTCTCGCCCTCGCCGATGACCACGACGCCGTCCATCGACACCGTCTCGAGGACCACGCGCATGGCGTTGACGGCGGCCCCGTCGGCGCCGTTCTTGTCGCCGCGACCCATCCATCGACCGGCCGCCATGGCGGCTGCTTCGGTGACCCGGACGAGTTCCATGGCCAGGTTGCGGTCGGGAGCCTGGGGAGTGACGCTCACGGCCTCCGACGATAACCCAGCCCGATGGCCACGGCCGGCGCCGGCCGGGTGCCGGTGGCACCGGAGGCAACGGTGCGTGGTGGTGTTCTTCACGCTCCGTCGCAGCACAACCGGCACGGCGAATTCCGTAGGCTTCGTCGGCGTGCAGGTCACCTCGCCCGCCACCGCCGTGCGCGCCATGGCCGCACAGGAGCGCCGTAGCCGCAGCGGGCACCTCGAGGCACGACGGTGAGGCAGCCCGCACATCCAGCGGGCACCGTGCCTGGGGATGCCATGGCCGGCGACCGGTTCGTCGTGCACGCCGGGCGTCCCCTGTCCGGCGCGGTGCGCGCCGGGGGGGCGAAGAATGCCGCCCTCAAGCTCATGGCGGCCTGTCTGCTGGCCGAAGGGCGCCACGTGCTGCGGGACGTGCCGCGCATCACCGACGTGCAGATCATGGCCGACCTGCTGACCGCCATGGGCGCCAGCGTGCGGCGCCTGCCGCCGGCCGCAGCGGACGACCCGGGCGACCTGGTGGTGGACACGCCGGCCACGTTGGTCCCCGAGGCGCCCTACGAGCTCGTCGAGAAGATGCGGGCCTCGGTGGTCGTGCTCGGCCCCCTGCTGGCGCGCTGCGGGCGGGCGCGGGTGTCCATGCCGGGTGGCGACGACTTCGGCCACCGGCCCATCGACATGCACCTCGGCGGGCTGGCTGCCATGGGAGCGCGCTTTGAGACCGTGCACGGCTACATCGAAGGGACCGTCGACGGCGGATTGGTGGGTGGCCGCGTCGTGCTCGAGTACCCGAGCCACACTGTCACGGACAACCTGTTGATGGCAGCGGTGCTCGCCAAGGGCACCACCGTCATCGAGAACGCGGCACGCGAGCCGGAGGTGAAGGACCTGGCTGACTTCCTCGCTGCCATGGGCGGGCGCATCTCGGGCGCGGGGACGTCGCGCATCGTGGTGGAGGGCGTGCCCTCGCTGGCGCCCGCCGTGCACCGGGTGGTGCCCGACCGGGTGGTGGCGGCCACGTTCCTGGCGGCAGTGGGGCTGGCCGGCGGCGAGGTGACCGTCACCGATGCCCGGCCCGACCACATGGACATGCTCTTGCACAAGCTGCAGGCCATCGGCATCGACCTCGAGTACGGCCCCGGGGGGCTGCGGGCGTGTGCCTCGGGGCGGCTCCACAGCGTGGACGTCGCCACCCTCCCGTACCCGGGCGTCGCCACCGACTACAAGCCGTTCCTGGTGACCTTGCTCAGTGTGGCCGACGGCGTGGGCATCGTGACCGAGAACCTCTTCCTCGGGCGGTTCCGCTACGTCGACGAGCTCCGGCGCATGGGGGCCGACATCCGCACCGAGGGGCACCACGCCGTGGTGCGGGGCGTGGCGCGCCTGTCGGGGGTCCCGGTGCGCGCCACCGACCTGCGGGCCGGGGCGGCGCTCGTCCTGGCCGGCCTGGCAGCCGACGGTGAGACCGTGGTGGCCGGTGCCGGCCACGTGGACCGGGGCTACGAGGACCTCGCCGGCAGGCTGCGATCGCTCGGCGCCGACGTGACGCGGCGGTGAGCGGGCGACGCGGGCCGATTTCCGGGAGCGCCAGGCCCTCCCGTACGCTTCGCAGCGCCATGGCCGCCTCCCGGCACGATCGCAGCCCCCGCGAGCTGCTCGAGGCCGCTCGCTCCGGTGAGCGGGTCGCCCTGGCGCGCCTGCTCACCGCAGTCGAACACGGCGGTCCCGTCGGCCGCCAGGTGGCGGCCCTCGCCTACCGGGCAGGGGCCGAAGCCGCCACCGTCGGGATCACCGGTGCGCCCGGTGCGGGCAAGTCCACGCTCACCAGCCGGCTCATCGAGGTGGCGCGGCGGTCGGGGGTGTCGGAGCTGGCCGTGCTGGCGGTCGACCCCACGTCGCCTTTCACCGGAGGTGCCATCCTCGGGGATCGGGTGCGCATGCAGGATCACGCCCTGGACCCAGGCGTCTACATCCGCTCCATGGCCACCCGGGGCCATCTGGGCGGGCTGGCGGTGGCCGTGCCCGAGGCGATCCGGGTGGTGGCCGCGGCCGGCATCCGGCTGGTGCTGGTGGAGACGGTGGGCGTGGGCCAGGTCGAGGTCGAGGTGGCCTCGGCCACCGACACCACCGTGGTGGTCGTGAACCCCAGGTGGGGCGATGCCATCCAGGCCAACAAGGCGGGGCTGCTCGAGGTCGCCGACCTGTTCGTGATCAACAAGGCCGACCTGCCCGGGGCGCGCGAGACCCGCCGGGACCTCGAGCAGATGCTGGATCTGACGGTGCTCGGCCCATGGCGGCCGCCCATCGTCGAGACGGTGGCCGCCACCGGGGAGGGCGTCGAGGCGCTGTGGGAGGCCATCGGTCGCCACCGCCGCCATCTCGAGGACAGCGGCCTGCTCGCCCGGCGCCGGCGCGAGCGCCTCGAACGGGAATTGCGCCAGGTGCTCAGCGCACGCATCGGGCACGAGGTGGACCGGCTGTGCGGCGGCGAGGCCTACGCCACGCTGGCAGATGCCGTGGCCAGTCATGCTCTTGACCCCTACGCCGCCGCCGAGCAGCTCATCGCCCAGGTGGCCGGGGCGCCGGCGTCCGGTTCCCCCGCGCCCGCGCCGCCCGGCACGTCCCCGCCCCCCGAGCCCAGCCGCCCGGGGGGCGAGACCGGCCACCGCAGCGCCTGAAGGCCATGGTGCCGCCCGACGACCGCCCGCCTCGACCTGACGACGCTGCGGGTGAGCGACATCTCGCGCGCGCCGACCGGGTCAGGGGTGCCGGCCGCGCCAGGGGGGCCAGTCAGGTCGCAGGCGCCGGCCGTGGCAGGGGAGCCGGCCCGACGACGGGGACGACGGGCCCCGGTGGCGCCGTGGCCGGCGTCCCGGGCCCGCTGGCACGGTCCCGCCGGGATCGCCGCCGCCGGGGACGGCTGCCGGGTGGGCTGCGGCTGCCGGGCATCTGGCCACGCGCCGTGCCCGCGCCCGAGGAGCCCGCCTGGTACCGGCGGGCGGTGTTCTACGAGCTGCTCATCCGGGGTTTCTACGACTCCAACGACGACGGGATCGGGGACCTGCCGGGCCTGCGCCAGAAGCTGGACTACCTCGAGTGGCTCGGGGTCGACTGCATCTGGCTGCTGCCGTACTACCCCTCGCCCCTGCGGGACGGGGGCTATGACATCAGCGACTTCTTCACGGTGCACCCCGACCTGGGGACGCTCGACGACCTGGTGGCGGTCCTCGACGACGCCCACCGGCGCAACATCCGGGTCATCGCCGATCTGGTCATGAACCACACGAGCGACCAGCATCCCTGGTTCGTCGAGTCCCGGTCGTCGCGCACCAACCCCAAGGCCGACTGGTACGTCTGGAACGACGACGACAAGCGATGGCCGGAGGCGAGAGTCGTGTTCGTCGACGTGGAGTCGTCGTGCTGGACCTTCGACCCCCAGCGCCAGCAGTACTACTGGCACCGCTTCTACTCCCACCAGCCCGACCTCAACTACGACAACCCTGAGGTCGTCGAGGCCATGTTCGACGTCGTGCGGTTCTGGCTGGACCTGGGCCTCGACGGATTTCGCCTGGACGCCGTGCCCTACCTGTACCAGCGCGACGGCACATCGGGAGAGAACCTGCCCGAGACGCACGCGTTGCTCCGGCGCCTGCGCAAGGAGGTGGACGAGCACTACCCCAACCGGGTGCTGCTGGCCGAGGCCAACCAGTGGCCGGCCGACCTCGTCGACTACTTCGGCAACGGTGACGAGTGCCACATGTGCTTCCACTTCCCGCTCATGCCGCGACTGTTCATGGCCGTGCGCCGCGAGCAGCGGTTCCCGGTCACCGAGATCCTGGCCCAGACCCCAGAGCTGCCACCGGGCTGCCAGTGGGCCATCTTCCTGCGCAACCACGACGAGCTGACGCTCGAGAAGGTGACGGAGGAAGAGCGCGACTACCTCGTGGCCGAGTACGCCCGCGATCCCCGCATGCGACGGCACATGGGGATCGGCCGCCGTCTCGCCCCGCTGCTGGAGGGCAACCGCACCCTGGCCGAGTTGCTCTATGCCCTGCTGTTCTCGCTGCCCGGCAGCCCCGTCATCTACTACGGCGACGAGCTGCTCATGGGTGACAACGTCTACCTGGGCGATCGGGACTCGGTGCGGACGCCGATGCAGTGGAGCCCGGACCGCAACGGGGGCTTCAGCCGTGCCGACTTCGCCCAGCTGTACCTGCCGCCGCTCATGGATCCTGTCTTCGGCTATCAGGCGGTCAACGTCGAGGCGCAGCAGCGCAACCCCAGCTCGTTCCTGCACTGGATCCGCGCCCTGCTGCAGGTCCGCCGCCAGTTCGCCGTGTTCGGGACCGGCACCTTCGAGGTCGTACCCTGCGCGAACCCGTCCGTACTTGCCTACGTGCGGGCACCGGCCCCCCTGGCGGGCGGCGCCGGATCCGAGGCCGCTGGAGGCCCGCTGCCGCACCCTCCGCCCCTCCAGGACACGCCGGGGGGGCACCCCATCTCCGGCCAGGCCCCGACGGACCCCAACCCCCAGCCGGACCAGGCCCCGACGGACCCCAACCCCC